>Ga0213876_10000034_pt1 | contig 202967 bp, 196 predicted proteins | sample BarmaccomBMRX_R9_FD_160113 | JGI IMG/M metagenome (GOLD analysis project Ga0213876, IMG submission 160113) | Root-associated microbial communities from Barbacenia macrantha in rupestrian grasslands, the National Park of Serra do Cipo, Brazil - RX_R9 | ecosystem: Host-associated > Plants >... | reverse complement strand
AATGTGGTGAGGTGTCCGAGTGGCTGAAGGAGCACGCCTGGAAAGTGTGTATACGGCAACGTATCGGGGGTTCGAATCCCCCCCTCACCGCCATCATTTCAGATGAGAGCCTGTACGAAAGTACGGGCTTTTTTCTTTTATAGTCTCCCACACCTGGGGGGATAAGAACCCCCGACCGGGGGTCGACAACCGGCGCCAGCCGGGTGGACAGATGACGAGCCTGCGAGGAAGCTGCCCGCAGGGCGAGCGAAGCGAGTCAATCCCCCCCTCACCGCCATCATTTCAGATGAGAGCCTGTACGAAAGTACGGGTTTTTTTCTTTTATAGCCTCCCATACCTGGGGGGATAAGAACCCCCGACCGGGGGTCGACAACCGGCGCCAGCCGGGTGGACAGATGACGAGCCTGCGAGGAAGCTGCCCTTTCCAACTCTTAAGTCTCTGGGAAATGATAGCAGTGTGAATGCTGAACCCGCAGAACTCCAGCGGCCCCCCGGAGTCTTCACAAGCAACTAAAACTCAGCAGCACATCGTTACCCATTTTTAGTGAGTTGATGCCATCAGCTATGGACGCTTTCATCTGACCGCCAAACTGCGGCCAGAGGACACACATCAGGCAACAATAGACGACAGAAAAGTGAAAACTGTTACTGTTATCGGGAATCAGAAAGCGTGAATGGCTACGCGGTCAGGGGAAAACCACCTTAGGCCGCATCTTCGGAATGGAGAGTATAAAAACAAAAAAACCACCCGGAGGTGGTTTCACGACACTGCTTATTGCTTTGATTATTCTTATCTTTCCCATGGTACCCGGGGCGGGACTTGAACCCGCACAGCGCGAACGCCGAGGGATTTTAAATCCCTTGTGTCTACCGATTCCACCACCCGGGCTCGGGAAGAAATTGGAGGCGCGTTCCGGAGTCGAACCGGACTAGACGGATTTGCAATCCGCTACATAACCGCTTTGCTAACGCGCCAGATTCTTCAGGCCTTTCGACCAGCACCCGCAACATGCCGATGCTTGTAAACTGGAGCGGGAAACGAGACTCGAACTCGCGACCCCGACCTTGGCAAGGTCGTGCTCTACCAACTGAGCTATTCCCGCAATATCAAGTTTTGTTCTAATCACTTGATTTTGTTATCTTCTGGCAAGCTACGCTGCCGTCTGATGCGATGCATTCTACTTACCTGACGCACTGAGTCAACGATATTTTTCAAAACCCGGATCGTTTGCTGAAAATTAACGCGAAACGATCACTGTTCAAGCAAATCTCCGCGTGCCGCGTTCAGATATTGCAACATCGACCACAATGTCAGTACCGCAGCGACCAGGAACAGACCAATCCCCGCCCACTCTACCCACTCGTTTGGACGCCACAGCATCCAGACCAGTGCAGTCATCTGCGCGGTCGTTTTCACTTTACCGATCCAGGAGACGGCAACACTGTTGCGTTTCCCCAGTTCCGCCATCCATTCACGCAGGGCCGAAATAATGATCTCTCGGGCAATCATAGTAGCCGCTGGCAACGTCACCCACCAGGTATGGTAATGCTCTGCTACCAGCACCATTGCGATTGCGACCATCACTTTGTCCGCCACCGGGTCCAGGAATGCGCCAAAGCGCGTGCTCTGGTTCCAGCGACGCGCAAGGAAGCCGTCAAACCAGTCGGTTACGGCGGCAACCAGAAAAATCAGCGCGCATGCGAACGAAGCCCATTGAAAAGGCAGGTAAAATGCCAAAACAAAAAACGGGATAAGAATGACGCGAAACAGGGTAAGCAACGTAGGGATATTAAATCGCATAATGACGGTAACTATCTGTTGTCAGTAAATTTTGACCCTATGTTGCTACAGAGCCCTTAATGTTTCAACGAGTAGTAGATCTTTTCTGCCAGACCTTGCGAGATGCCCGGCACTTTTGCAATTTCTTCAATGCTCGCATTCAGCAATCCCTGCAGACCACCCATGTACTTTAACAGCATCTGACGACGTTTTGGACCAATACCTTCGATGGTTTCCAGCGTACTGGTATTCTTCACCTTTGCCCGCTTTTTACGGTGGCCGCTGATGGCATGATCGTGTGACTCGTCGCGAATATGCTGAATCACATGTAACGCTGGCGAATCTGGCGGTAGGCTAAACCCTTCGCCTTCCGGTTCAAAGAACAAGGTCTCGAGCCCCGCTTTGCGGTCTGTTCCTTTCGCCACACCCAACAGCAACGGATGATGTTTATCCCACGGGACGTCGAGTTCGGCAAACACCGTTTTGGCCTGCCCTAATTGCCCTTTCCCGCCATCAATCAGAATCACATCCGGAATTTTGTTCTCTTCAATCGCTTTGCCGTAACGACGACGCAGCACCTGATTCATGGCGGCGTAATCATCACCAGGCGTGATGCCCGTAATGTTATATCGACGGTATTCCGCACGTACCGGCCCGTTGGCATCAAACACCACACAGGACGCAACCGTCTGCTCGCCCATCGTATGGCTAATATCGAAACACTCCATACGCTTCACTTCCGGCAATTTGAGCAAGCTCGCCAGCGCGGTCAGGCGTTGGTGGACGGTCGACTGCTGCGACAATTTTGTACTGAGCGCCGTCGCGGCGTTCGTACGTGCCAGCTTCAGGTAACGCGCCCGATCGCCGCGCGGTTTGGTCTGCACGTTAACTTTGCGTCCGGCAAGCTCGGACAACGAATCGGCCAACAGCGTTTTGTCATTGAGGTTAAAATCAAGCAAGATCTCACCTGGCAGCGTGCGCATCTGGCTTCCCTGCAGGTAAAACTGCCCGACAAAGGTTTCCACCACCTCGCCAAGTTCAGTGCCATTCGGCACTTTCGGGAAATAACTCCGGCTACCCAGAACCTTGCCCTGACGAATAAAGAGCACATGCACGCACGCCATGCCAGCATCGAACGCCACGCCGATCACATCCAGATCGTCCCCGGTATTTGAGACAAACTGTTTTTCGGTGACCCGGCGTACGGCCTGAATTTGATCGCGAATACGCGCCGCCTCTTCAAATTCCAGCGCCTGACTGGCTTTTTCCATCCGGGCAATCAGTTTCGTGAGCACCTGATCATCTTTACCGGCAAGGAACAGCCGCACATAGTCCACCTGCTGTGCGTACTCTTCTTCGCTCACCAGTCCCGCCACGCAGGGGCCAAGACAGCGACCAATCTGGTATTGCAGACACGGACGCGAGCGATTGCGATAGACGCTATTTTCACACTGCCGGACCGGGAAGATTTTCTGCAAGAGCGCCAGTGTTTCCCGCACAGCATAACCATTAGGAAACGGGCCAAAGTACTCCCCTTTAGCGTGCTTCGCACCACGGTGCATCGCCAGGCGCGGGTGGGTATCACCGCTTAGGAAAATAAAAGGATAGGATTTATCATCGCGCAGCAGCACGTTGTAGCGCGGCTGATAAAGCTTGATGTAGTTGTGTTCCAGCAATAACGCTTCCGTCTCGGTATGGGTAACCGTGACGTCAATCTGCTGGATCTGTGCAACCAGCGCTTCTGTCTTTCGCGAGGCGAGATTGCTGCGAAAATAACTGGAGAGGCGCTTTTTAAGATCTTTTGCTTTGCCTACATAGATAACTGTGCCGCCGGTGTCATACATACGGTAGACACCCGGTTTGCTGGTCACTGTCTTGAGAAAGGCTTTTGAATCGAAAACTTCATTCACTGACTTGCTAACGTCTCCGCATTGCACAGACCATGGCGAATCGCCAGGTGAGTCAGCTCCACGTCACCATGAATGTTCAATTTACTGAACATCCGGTAGCGATAGCTGTTCACCGTTTTGGGGCTGAGATTCAGTTGCTCAGAGATCTCATTGACCTTCTGACCTTTAGTGATCATCAGCATAATCTGCAATTCGCGTTCAGACAAACTCTCGAACGGTGAGTCGGTTTTTTCCGGTTCAATCTGGCTGAGAGCCATCTGCTGAGCAATGTCGGACGCAATGTATCGCTGCCCGGAATGGACGGAGCGAATCGCATTGACGACTTCCTGCGGGGCAGCGCCTTTGCTGAGATAACCTGACGCGCCAGCTTGCATTACTTTCGCCGGAAGCGGGTTTTCTGTGTGAATGGTAAGCATGATGACTTTGGTGTCGATATTAGCGCGCGCAATCTTGCGTGTGGCTTCAAGGCCACCGATGCCCGGCATGTTCATGTCCATCAACACAACGTCGACGGAATGCGCCCGGCACCATTTTACGGCATCCTCGCCGCAACAAACTTCGCCAGAAATTTTTATGCCTTTAATATCTTCGAGAATGCGTCGTATCCCTGCGCGCACCAGTTCGTGGTCATCAACAAGAAGTACGTTGATCAATGGAATATCTCCAGAAAAGGGATGACGCTGCTGCAAGCTAATTCTTCACATACTAACGGTTTTTACTGCATTATTGAAAGTTAAAAAATGCCACTCATTCGATTTCGGTCTCGTTTTTGGAAATTAACCTGTACATTTTGTGGAAACTTTCACACCCCGCGCCATATCAGGTTTGCGTGTTTAAAAGTTCTTTTCGGAAAGTTGCCGGAACGCACAGTTTTATTCTGATGGGGAATTTAAAGCGGCACTTTGTAACAATAATTAACCGTCATTCTACCTCTATTAAACATATATTTTGCCTACACTATTCAAATTAAATATATGGCTAATGTTTAATTTAATAAACCAGACAGCGAGTACGTGCAAAAAACAACCACTGCTATTTTTCCCCTGGCTTGTGGTATACTCCGCCGCTTTGACATTCACCGTCACGCTAAGCACGGTAACATAACGAGGTAAATAAATGAGCACACCTGATTTTTCCACTGCTGATAATAGCCAGGAACTGGCTCAGGAAGTCTCATGCCTGAAAATGATGATCACGCTGATGTTGCAGGCTATGGGGCAGGCCGATGCAGGTCGCGTCATTCTTAAAATGGAAAAACAGATCGCAGCACTGGAAGATGAAGCCCATGCGGCGGTGTTCACCAACACGGTGAAGCAGATCAAACAGGCTTATCGCCAGTAAGTGAGTCCGGCTGGCAGCCTACAAAAGCTGGCAGCCGGTATACGTCTGGCACGCAGAACGAAGGTTCAGGTCAGATAATTCCCGTCGCAGCCGCATAACAGGCAATCTGCGTTTTATTCGGTGCGTTGAATTTTTTCTGCATGTTCTTCTGGTGAAAATTCACCGTATTCTCAGATATGGACAAAATCATAGCGATTTCGGCCGATGTCTTCCCTTCCGCTGTCCATTTCAGAATTTCTTTCTCGCGCTTACTGAATTTCATTTCTGGCGCAATGACCATATTGTCACCCAGCCGGGAAAGCGTAATCAGGCTTTGCTGAATCAGCGTTTGCAGGCGCAACTCAATCTCTTCATCATGCTGTGGATGATGGAGAATACTTGTGCGGGACACTGACAAGAATCCCATTGCGTGGTTTGGCAGCATCAAACACTGCGTAATCCCTTTGCGTAATCCAAAATCCCGCGCACCATTCCATAATTCCGGCGTCTCGTGAAATAATTTGTCATTCCATGGCAAATGCCCGTGCAGGAAATTCTCTGGTTTGAGTACCGGGTCGATAGCGAAATAATTTTCGGCCTGATAATGCGCCATCCAGGCATCCGGATACGTGCTGTGTACATTGATTTTCGGGCGCGTGAACGGCACCGGATGTCGGACACACAGTGCAAAAAAATCAAATTCAAGCAGCTGCGTTTGCTGCTCTAATGTTGAATATACATCGTCCTTGTCCGTTATCTCCTGAAAACGTAGCAGCATCTCCCTGCGCCACGAGAAAAAGTCATTATCCTGCATACTGACCGATATCACCCCTGACAATAATAATCATTATTATGAATACATTAAATTAACACATAAATCTTTTTTATAAGTGTGAAATATCTGTATCAGCGAAAATCAGTAAAAATTTTTGCAGGTTATGGCGAGCAGATAAGGCAGAAAACACTGTTTTTGTGGGAAAACGCGACGGCGAAGCGTGGTTAAATATCATTATTTGCAATGCATATGATTAAAAGCGCACAAATAAATTTAGCTTAAGTTAGCGTTAATCACCGATTCGGAAAGCGAGTTGCTGCCGAATCGGTGAATGCTTACTGCATCAGGAATTTTTCCAGAAACTGCTGTGTGCGTGGCTGCTGCGGATTGGCGAATAGCGACTTTGCAGCTCCCTGTTCAACAATGCGTCCCTGGTCCATAAAGATGGCACGGTCCGCCACATCGCGCGCAAAGCTCATTTCATGGGTGACAATCACCATCGTTCTTTTTTCCTGCGCCAGTTGCCTGATGGTATTGAGCACCTCCCCTACCAGTTCGGGATCCAACGCCGAGGTCGGTTCATCGAACAGAATGACATCCGGGCGCATTGCCAGCGCGCGCGCAATCGCCACTCGCTGCTGTTGTCCGCCGGATAAACGCCGCGGATAACTGGTCTCTTTACCACTTAACCCGACTTTTGCCAGCAACTCTCGTGCTCGTGCAGTCGCTTCCTCTTTCGGTTCGCCTTTCACAATGACCGGGCCTTCAATAATGTTTTCCAGCACTGTACGATGCGGAAAGAGATTGAAGTTCTGGAACACAAAGCCTACATGCTGGCGCAACTGGCGAATCAGGTTTTTCTGTTGTCCTATCGGTCTTGCCGCATCGATGGTTATATCACCCACCCGAATCGTACCGCTTTCAGGCTGCTCCAGAAGATTGATACTGCGCAATAGCGTGGTTTTACCGGATCCGCTGGGCCCAATGATAGCCACCACTTCCCCTTGCGCCACGTCCAGATCGATGCCGTGCAGCACCGTCTGGCCGTGGAATTGTTTCACCAGGTTTTTCACTTCGATGGCACTCATTTCGGATCGCGCTCCTGCCGGTTCAACTGGTTTTCAAAATAGTTCTGCAACGCAGAGAGTACCGTCGCCATGACCCAGTAAATGAGCGAAGCGGCCAGATACATTGTGAACACTTCCAGCGTACGTGAGGTGATCAGTTGCGCCTGACGGAACAGTTCCGGCACCTGAATCGTCGCCGCCAGCGAGGTATCTTTCACCAGGCTGATAAAACTGTTAGAGAGCGGCGGCAGCGCCACTCGCGCGGCCTGCGGCAGTATTGCGCGCCGTAACGTTTGCCAGGGTGTCATCCCGATACTGGCGGCGGCTTCCCACTGCCCCTTATCGATAGACGAGATAGCCGCACGCAAGGTTTCCGAGGCGTAGGCAGCGGTATTAAGCGACAGACCGATCATCGCCGCCGGGATCGGGTCCAGCTCAATGCCAAATTGCGGCAACCCGTAGTAGATCATAAAAAGCTGGGCGATGAGCGGCGTACCACGGAAAATCGAGATATAGATGCGCGCCAGCCAGCGCACAGGGAGCAGCGGGGAGAGGCGCATTAACGCCAGCACAAACCCCAGCAGCAGGCCAAAGAACATGCCGCCGATGCTCAGTTGCAGCGTAAATACCGCCCCTTTAAGCAGGTACGGCGCAGAGTCGATCACCAGTTGTAGACTTTCTTGCATTATGGTTGTTCTGCCCGGCAATTAAACATGTGGGTGATAGGCAAACAGCGCCGGAGCGCCACCGGTGTGGACAAACAAAATCGGGCCATCATCTTTAAAACGCTTTTGCTCAATACCATCAAGCAGCCCCGCCATCGCCTTGCCGGTATAGACGGGATCGAGAAGAATACCTTCCAGGCGCGCAAGCAGTTTCACCGCCTCCATGCCTTCATCATTCGGCTGACCGTATCCCGGCGCAAAATAGTCATCCCAGAGAGTAATCTCTGCGCTGGCCTTCACCTCCAGCAGTTGCGCGATCTCCTGTTGCAGGGTCACTACTTTGGGTTTTTGGTCAGCCACACTGCGCGATACCGTCACACCGATTAACTCGACCTCCGGGAGCAGTTGTTCCAGACCAATCGCCAGCCCGGCATGCGTTCCGGCGCTGCCCGATGCCACCACGACCGAAGAGAGCCCTACGGCGCCTTCACACTGTTGGGCAATTTCTAACGCACTTTCGACATAACCCAGAGCCCCCAGTGCGTTTGAGCCACCAACCGGAATCACGTAAGGGCGAAAACCCTGCGCTTCAATACGTGTTGCCAGCTCATCCAGTTGGCGTTTGGGATCGGTCAGCGCGTCGCACATTTCGATTTGCGTATTAAACAGATCCAGCAACAGGCGGTTCCCATTGGTCAGATAGTTTTCCGCGGTCGTACCAATGGGGTTTTCCAGCAGCGCCACGCAGTGCAGCCCCAACTTTGCCGCCACCGCCGCCGTCTGGCGTACGTGGTTAGACTGAATAGCCCCTGCGGTAATCAGTGTGTCAGCCCCTTCGCGCAGCGCGTCTGCGGCGAGAAACTCCAACTTACGCAGCTTGTTGCCTCCCATCGCCATCGGGGTAACATCATCGCGCTTAATAAAGATGTCACGGCCGACGAAATCAGAAAAACGCGGCAGGTATTCAAGCGGCGTCGGTGCGCCGATAAATTCCAGGCGGGGAAAACGGGTGAGGTTTTGTAAGGACATCGATCCTCCGGTAGCGAGATAGGAATTGTTTTTATTATGCACGTATACCGCGCGTAAATAAAAAAGGCGCTGAAAGTAGCGCCTTTTTCTTTACGGAGAGATTACCTGGTTACATCAGCGCCGAACCATTTTTCCGATAGCGCTTTCAGCGTACCGTCTTTCTGCATGTCGGCAATCGCGGCATCAATGGCTTTAAGAAGATCTTCGTTACCTTTGCGCAATGCGATACCAGATTCCTGACGAGAGAAAGCATCACCCGCAACGGCCAGCGTATTATTAGTTTTTTTCACCAGATCGAGGGCAGCAAGACGGTCCACCAGAATGGCGTCAATACGGCCTACACGCAGATCCTGGTATTTGGTCGGGTCATCATCATAGGTGCGGATATCCACGCCCTGCACGTTGGCACGCAGCCACTCTTCATAGTTGGTACCCAGACCCACACCCACTTTTTTGCCTTTCAGATCGGCAGCGGATTTGATGCTTCCTTCATTGCCTTTTTTCACCAGCGCCTGAATCCCGGAGACGGTGTAGGGGGTGGAGAAATCATATTTTTTCTTACGTTCGTCAGAGATGGTGACCTGGTTAATCACCACATCAATACGTTTTGAATCCAGCGACGCCAGCATGCCATCCCACTTGGTAGGTTTCAGGTCCGCTTTCACGCCCAAATGTTTCGCCAGCGCATCGGCAAACTCCACTTCAAACCCGGTGAGCTTGCCATCATCCCCCTGGAAACTGAACGGCGGATAAGTGCCTTCCAGTCCAACCAGCAAGGTGCCACGCTCTTTAACTTTATTCAGTAGATTTTCAGCGGCGAACGTTTTGACGCTCATCCCCGCAACCAGCGCGACAGCCATAACTCCCATCAGCGCCTGACGACCCAAAAGTGCAAGTTTCATAGTGACTCCGACCAGAAAATGAAGAGCGTAACGCACGGTACCTGAATCATTTTCAGGCACCTGTGCGTCACATTTTATTCATTTTTAATATATATCAGATCGAGCACCGACAGCGATCTTTTGCACAACGTTAAAGCGTGCTTGTGCTTTAAATTGTGCGTACTTACGCAATGCGATACGGTAATTATTGGTACTGGTGGTAGGTAACCAGGGCTCCAGATTCTCATCAGGATACCCTTCGTCAAGCAGGTCACGGGAGATATTAAGCTCACTCAAATGATTTCCGAGGCGGCGAAGACGAACAACGTATTCACGCACCGTGCCATGGCTCATTTCAGTGTGATCGAACAGGAATTGTTTAAATCCAATGATATCGAAGAAATCACTTTGCTCTTTGCAATGCAGGTCCCCGCAGAATCGGCAAAGTGCCACCCATTCTTTTTGTTCCTGCTGCCAGGCTGCCTCATCCAGAAGCATATCCAGGCGTGATATTGCAATTTTGTTCACAATTTCGCCTCGACGCACCAGGGTGATGCGGTCGAGTAATTTGTGACAATGTGCGCAATGCGTTTGGCTGTGTTTAAAGTCTTTTAAATAGCGGCTTAGTGGCCGTCTTTTAGGTTGCTGCACCGTCATGATAACTCCTGGTTGTCAATGCGTTGTGCGGCATTTTTCAGGGGCGATCCAGTACAGACAGTCTCACCAACCTATAACTTACCCAGCTTTGTACGTAAGCGCTTAATAGCCTGACTATGCAATTGGCTAACCCGAGACTCTCCGACGTCAAGAACAGCGCCAATCTCTTTGAGATTAAGCTCTTCCTGATAATAAAGCGTCAGAACCAGTTGTTCGCGCTCCGGTAAGGATTCAATGGCTTCCATTACACGGTGACGCAAATTACTTTCCATTAACTGGAATAACGGGTTTTCCTGTTGATGATCGTCAGTCACCACTTCGATACTGTCACCATGCTCTTCTCGCCATTCGTCATAGGAAAAAAGCTGGCTATTATTGGTATCAAGCAGCATCTGACGGTATTCTTCAACCGGAACACCGAGGCGTTGTGCAACTTCTGTTTCGGTCGCATTACGTCCCAGCTCTTGCTCAAGTTGCCCCATAGCCTGTGCTACTTCGCGAGCGTTACGCCGGACACTGCGCGGTACCCAATCACGGCTGCGCAATTCATCCAGCATAGCCCCACGAATGCGCTGCACTGCGTAAGTGGTAAATGCCGTTCCTTGCAGAGCGTCGTATCGGTCCACTGCATTCAGTAACCCGATCCCGCCCGCCTGTAGCAGATCGTCCAGTTCCACACTCGCCGGCAAACGCACCTGCAGGCGCAATGCTTCGTGACGCACCAGAGGTACATAACGCTGCCACAGCGAGTGTTTATCCATTACACCTTCAGCGGTATAGAGTGAATTCACGATAAACAGCCCTGCGTTAGTTTGAGTTATCGGCATGATTATCCGATTCTGTAGCACTTTTAATCGGATGAATAGTGGGTGAAATGGGGGGTTATTTGCATTAATAAAAAAATACACATCGTCGAAAATGAATTTTGTAAAGAATTCATGACGATCTCTATAACGACGAAGCTGTGACATCTGAAATTGTGCTCATTTTTAATGCATTATGATAAAAGGTTTTGTCTGATGTCATCGATTTCATTACATAAACAGCTTGTTATCCTTTGATTTTACAAAGCATTAACAGTGAATTTATTCTATCCGCTAATTAGCGAGATAAAATGATGGTTATTTACTAACTGGAAATACATGTCTGTCGTTTAGATTAGAGCATTAATGACAATTCTCTCCTTTTTTCTCGAACGTCAAGCGAGAATGCGATGATAACTTCTGCGCATAGATACCAATACTGAGAGACTGCGGCTAAATTAGAGGATACGATGAAACTAGCAATCTACGGGGCTGGTGGGCTCGGCAGAGAGGTTCTCGAGCTTGCGATGCAAATCAATAAGTTGCAATCGCGCTGGTCAAGTCTTTGTTTTATTGATGACATCAACGCTAACAGGCAATTAAAAAGTCACGACGTTTTATCGCTTGCGCTTATCTCACCACAAGAGTACGAAGTTGTGGTTGCGGTGGGTGAACCCAGTTTACGCAAATACCTCGCGGAGAAAGCTAAAGACGCAGGCTTTAACCTTGCTACGCTGATCCACCCCGACGCCTATATTAGCAGTGATACAACAATCGGTGTGGGTTCGGTCATATGTTATGGCGCTTTCATTTCCTGCGATACAGTAATCGGAGACAATGTCCATTTACAGCCCAATGCGAGTCTTGGCCACGATTGTTATATCGGTAATCATTGCGTAATTTCCTCATATGCCAATCTTGCAGGCCATTGCATTGTTGGCGATCTGACGTTTATTGGTATGAATGCCGTTGTGCGTGAAACCAGCACTATTGGCACTGAAACCATCATCAGCATGGGCTCTGCAGTCTTTAATGATATCGCTTCCGGTGTGATCGCGATGGGCAATCCTGCACGCGCCATCCGCAAAAATGATGAAAAGAAAGTATTTCGTTAAGCCGCTGTGCTCACGAAACCTCATGCACTACGCCGCCCGCATGTGGACTGAATGAATTTAACCTAATTTCCAAGCTACTCTGGAGAAAAAGATGTCAAACCTGGAAACCTATAACCGTATTTTCGTTGAAACCTTTGAAGTTCCTGAGGAAACTCTCCCTGGCTACAAATATCAGGACACACCATCCTGGGATTCCGTTGGCCATATGACCATGATCGCCTCTCTGGAAGATGCATTCGACATAATGATGGACACTGATGACATCATCGAATTTGCCTCCTGGGAAAAAGGTAAAGAGATCTTGAAAAAATACGACGTGGAATTCCAGGACTAACTTATGTTGCTGAAAGCGAAAACGGCTGTCATCACCGGTTGTCTGCAAGGCATTGGTAAAGCGACGCTGGAAACCTTCGCCAAAGCAGGCGCCAATGTGTTTGCTTGTTGCCAGGCGGAAGATCCCGAATTTACGGCATTCGTTGGGCAACTGAGCGCGAAATACCAGGTTGATATTATCCCGGTTTATTTTGATCTGACGGATAGCGATGCCATTAAACAGGCGGCAATGTCCATCCAGAAAAGCAAAAGACCCGTTGATATTCTTGTGAACATCGCAGGGGCCAATTTTGATGCCAATTTCCAGATGGTGACCCTTGAACAGTTGCAAAAGACCTTCACTATCAATTTCTTTTCGCAGATTGCCTTTACGCAATATATTGCACGGTTAATGTTACGCCAGAAAAAAGGCAGCATCATCAATATTTCCAGCATCTCGGCCCTGGATGGCAACCCGGGACAGCTCGCCTATGCCAGTGCAAAAGCGGCATGGATAGCAGCAACGAAAACAATGTCCGCCGAGCTTGGACCTCAGGGTGTACGCGTCAATGCCATCGCACCGGGCGTCATCAGTACGGCAATGACAGCCTCTCTTCCGGAAGAGGTGATGGCACGTCAAATGTTACGCTGTGAACTGAAACGTCCGGGTCAACCAGAAGAAGTTGCTAACGCGCTGATGTGGCTCGCATCTGATGCCTCCAGCTACGTCACAGGACAAGTTATCCGCATTGATGGCGGTATGGGTTAAGGTAAAGACTATGTTGATGCAAGGAAAAAACGTTCTGATAACTGGCTGCCGGCGTGGGATGGGCCGAGCCATGGTTGAGATCTTTGCTGCGAACGGTGCCAATATTTATGCGCATGCACGTGAGGCTGATGAGTCTTTTGTCAGCGATATGGCAGAGGTAGCACTACGCTATGATGTCGAAATCTGGCCACTGTGCTTTGAAATGACCGACTACGATGCCATGAAGCTAGCCGTAAAACGCGTGATGAGTGAAAAACGCCCACTGGATGCAGTAGTTAATAACGCCGGTATCACGCTCAACAGTTTGTTCCAGATGACAAGTGAAGCACAGTTACGCGCTCAGTTCGAAGTCAATTTCTTCTCGGTTTATCTGTTCTCACAATATGTTGCCAAGCTGATGACCCGTAACCAACGCGGCAGCATTATCAACATTGCCTCTACAGCCGGTGAAGATGGAAATCCAGGCAAATCAGCCTATGGCGCATCCAAAGCCGCATTGATTGCGATGACTAAATCCATAGCTGCTGAACTTGGTGAGAAAGGTATTCGTGCGAATTGTATTGCGCCGGGCATTACTGACACTGAAATGCTATTGACGATGCCAGCTCAAGTCGTAGAAGAGGCAAAAAAAGGTGCTGATCTGCGCCGGGCGGGTGAGCCTTCGGAAATAGCTCAGGCGGCGCTGTTCCTCGCCAGCGACCTTTCCAGCTATATAACTGGTCAGACAATCCGTGTGGATGGTGGTTTAAAATGAAGCAAAACTCACAGAGTTTGAGTGAATCGGCGCAACGAATTCGCAGGCGTATTCTGAGCGTAGCGCATCATGCACCAAGTGATGGTGTTCATGTCTCGCCTGCCCTGTCGATGGTTGATGTGCTAAGCGTTTTGTTTGGTCGCGTGATGCGCTACAACCCGCAAGCGATCACTGACCGCCAGCGCGACGTGTTCATTTTAAGTAAAGGCCACGCAGCATTAGGGCTTTACGCAACGCTCTGTGAGTACGGCATTATCAGTGAAGAACAGCTAAACCGTTTTGAAATCAATGGTGACGTTTTGCAGGTGCATCCGACAAAACATCCGGAATACGGGATTGATTTTTCGGGTGGCAGTCTGGCTCAGGGACTCTCTTTCGCCTCCGGACTGGCAATGGGACGTCGGCTGAGAGGTGAAAGCTGGCACACCTATGCACTCGTCGGTGACGGCGAATGTAACGAAGGAGCTATCTGGGAAAGTGCATTTTTAGCCGCACATCAACAGTTGGATAATTTGACATTAATTGTTGACCGCAACGGACTGCAATCCGATGGATTCACCCAGGATGTGTTGCGGATGGATCTGGAAGCGTTATGGAGGGCGTGCCACTGGGAAACCCTTGTTTGCGATGGCCATGACATTGATGCCTTGCTGTCGGCTTTTGACGCCCCCCACCATGGTAAACCCAAAGTGATTATCGCCAATACCATCAAAGGTAAAGGCGTTTCGTTTATGGAAAACAATAAAGAGTTTCATCGTAATCGCGTTTCTGCTCAGCAACTTGAAGATGCGCTGAATGAGCTTAACGGAGGCGTGCAATGATCGCATTTAAACCCGCGACAATCCGCTCCTGGGCCATGCTGGGTTCGCGTGGCACTTTTGGGATGGCACTGCTGGAATTGGCACAAGAAAACGAAAGTATTGTCGCCTTATCGGGTGACCTTTGCAAATCCTCAGGATTAGACCGTTTCAGCACAACTTTCCCTAATCGCTTCATTAATGCGGGTATTGCAGAACAAAACATGGTCGGTGCCGCTGCTGGGCTTGCTGCAAGCGGTTTCATCCCATTCGTGACCTCATTCCCGAATTTTCTTACGCTTCGTGCCGCTGAACAGGTGCGACTAAATCTGGGTTACATGCAGGAAAATGTTAAACTTGTTGGCCTTGCCTCCGGACTTGCTACCGGTATGTTTGGCGCGACACACCACGGTATTGAAGATCTCGCCCTGCTACGCTCAGTTTCGAATATCACCATCTTCTCACCCGCGGATTGTACCGCGACGGTGAAAATGACGCAGGCTGCGCTGGCTCATAATGGTCCAGTTTATCTGCGTCTGACGGGCGGAATGCGGGCACCTATCGTCTATAAAGAAGATTTTGAGCTCATACCGGGCAAAGCCATTTCCCTGCGTGAAGGTACCGATATCGCTATTGTCGCGACCGGAAGTATGGTGCATACGGCACTGGTTACCGCTGACTTGCTCAGCGATCACGGCATTAATGCTGCCGTGATTGATATGCATACCATTAAACCGCTGGATGAAGCCACACTCGGACAACATCTTGATAAAAAGCTGCTGGTTACGCTCGAAGAGCACAGCGTTATTGGCGGGCTTGGCAGCGCCATCGCTGAATATCTGGCAGGAACGGAAAACAGTCCTCGCCAACTGCGTCTGGGCATTCCGCAGGGCTATCCGCACTCGGGTGATTACGCCTGGATGCTTGAACAAAGCGGTTTGACTGCTGAGCAGGTTACCGCGCACATCATGAGTACACTGTGATGTCCAAATTTTATGATTTATCCCAACCTGCATCACGAACGGCGCTTATCGACGATCGTGGCATGACGCTCAGCTATGGTGAACTGGCGCAACAGGTGCAATCCCTCGCAGAAATGCTCCCTTCACGGACGTTGGTTTTTATATTTTGTCGTAACCAGGTCGAAACAGTTGTTGGTTACCTGGCCTGCCTGCAAAAGGATGCCGTTGCACTTTTACTTGATGATAATCTGGACGCCACGCTAATTGAACACCTCATCCAGACCTATAAACCTTCATGGCTCTGGCGCCCAATAGACGACTGTTACCAATTGCTGAACACTGGATTACCACAGTGGCCTTTACATGATTCTCTGGCGCTTCTAATGACGACATCCGGATCTACTGGTAGTCCGAAACTGGTGCGTTTAAGTAAACAGAATCTCGAAAGCAACGCAGCGAGCATTGCGCAGTACCTGGAGCTGACTGCGGAAGAACGCGGGCTGGTCAGTCTGCCGATTAACTATGTTTACGGGCTGTCGATTATTAACAGTCATCTCAGCGTCGGTGCAACCCTTCTTCTTACAGGAAAAAGTGTCATGCAACGCGAACTGTGGAATTTTGTACGTGAAGAACGCGCCAGTTCCTTTGCAGGCGTGCCTTACACCTATGAAATATTGAAAAAACTGCGATTTATGCGTATGGATTTACCAGACTTACGCACACTGACCCAGGCTGGAGGCAAATTGTCGGCGGCATTACAGCAAGAATTTACCGAATATGCAGAGCAGTCTGGTAAGCAGTTCATCGTGATGTACGGAGCAGCAGAAGCGACCTCGCGTATGGCATGGCTTGCGCCACAGGATGCATCTACCCGTTATGGCTCCATTGGCAAACCGATCCCGGGCGGTGAATTTATGCTGCTCGACAGTGACGACAAACCTATAACAACGCCAGGTGTTGCCGGAGAGCTGGTGTATCGCGGTGCAAATGTTGCGCTCGGTTACGCAGAGAAAGGGGAAGATTTAACGCTTGGCGATCAGTTTGCCGGAACATTACACACAGGCGATATTGCAACCTGTGATGCCGATGGTTTTTACAGCATCATTGGACGTAAAAAACGCTTTCTCAAGATTTTTGGTAACCGCGTGGGCATGGATGAGATGGAATCGCTGCTAAAAAATGCGTTCCCAGGTATCACATGCGCTTGCGATGGCCGCGATGATCTTTTGTGTATCTTCCTTACGGATGCCTCACTCGCCGATACAGTGAAACACTACGCGGCCAACTTAAGTAAGCTTCACGCATCCGCATTTCGTATCATTGTATTGGATGCCATTCCTGTCAACGCCGCAGGAAAAACGCTCTATCACAGGCTAAAAAATTATGTCCCTTCCGTTTGAGGATATCCTCTCGATAGAGCCTTACTCACTGGCGCGTGAAGAAAAAAGGGCGCTCTTACTTGCTCGTTTACGCGCACTGACGGCGTTACACTACGCCCAGTGTGAGCCTTATCACCGCATGCTTGATGCGCAATCGATTATTCCCGATTCAATTAATAATATTGAAGACTTTCCCTTTCTGCCTGTTTCACTTTTTAAGACGTTGACGCTAAAAAGCATACCAGACGAGGCTGTGGTAAAGACCATGACCTCATCCGGTACCACCGGCCAACAGGTATCACGCATTTTTCTCGATAAAACAACCGCGGCATATCAGCAAAAAACACTGGTTAAAATCGTCAGTCAATTTACCGGCGCAGGGCGACTCCCACTACTGATTCTGGATACCCCTGGCGTGCTGAAAGACAGGCTGCAGTTTTCCGCCCGAGGGGCTGGCATTCTGGGGTTTTCACTGTTTGGTTCAGACAGGGCGTGGGCATTGGACGAGGCGATGAATCTTGATTTCGATGCCATCGAGGCATTTTTGTCCAGGCATGCGGGTAAACGTATTTTACTGTTCGGCTTTACTTTTATGGTCTGGCAGCATTTCTATAAAGCGCTGGCAGCCAGCGGCAAAACCCTGGATCTCACAAATGCGTTGCTCATCCATGGTGGTGGCTGGAAAAAATTACAAAGCGAAGCAGTTTCACCTGAGGATTTTGCTGCCCGTCTGAAAAGCGTCTGTGGACTACCAGCCGTGCACGATTATTATGGCATGGTGGAACAGACAGGATGCATTTATATGCAGTGCGAACAAGGACATCTGCATACGAGTATTTTCTCCGATGTGATTATTCGCCAGCCACATGATTTCTCCAGTGCGCCGGTGGGCACCAGCGGAATTATCCAGGTGCTTTCACTCCTGCCCGAATCTTACCCCGGTCATTCACTTCTTACCGAAGATGAGGGGGTACTCCTTGGTGAAGATGATTGTCCGTGTGGACGTAAAGGGAAATATTTCAAGATTTTAGGCCGCCTGAAGAAAGCTGAACTACGGGGATGTAGCGATACCTATGCCGTACAATTTTGATGGATTGAATGTGGTGCTGGGCGAATTGTCTGCCCTGACATTGATGAAAGAACTTCCACCACTGCCCCCTTTCTCCGATCCAGTGATTGCATTTTTGGACGCGTTCTCACGACGGGTCATGCATGATGGCGAAGCCAAAAGCTGGCCTGACGTCATCAGCCTTGGTTTCTGGTGCCGCCGGGCATCGATTGAAAAAATGCGTGCAAACAGTGGTGATCTCTCTCACCGCATCGGGCGTGGGGTGGCATTCCACATTGCTCCGGGAAACGTCGCGGCCAACTTCGCTTACTCACTTTTTACGGGCTTACTGAGTGGTAATGCCAATATCGTGCGCCTGCCGGGTCGCGATCACCCTCAGGTATCAGTGATTACCCGCTTACTGGATGAAACTCTCCACCTTGAACCTTCGCTGGCCTCCTATATTTGTCTGGTACGCTACGATCGCCAGCAGGCGATTAACGATGCACTCTCAGCATGTTGTGACACCCGTATAATCTGGGGAGGGGATGAGACAATTGCGCAGATTCGCCGCTCCCCGCTACACGCCCGCGCATTAGATATTGCATTTTCCGATCGTTATTCCATTGCTGTTATCGATGCAGATAGCTATCTGATTCATCCAGAAAAAACGCAGTTAGCCCAGGACTTCTATAACGATACCCTGCTCAATGATCAAAATGCCTGCTCATCGCCTTCGCTGGTGGTATGGACCGGCAGGGATACCGATACGGCACGCTCACTTTTCTGGCAGCATTTTCAGATAGTGGCAGAAAAACGCTATCCGCTGGAGCCTGTCATGGCAGTTGAAAAACGCGCCCGTCTCTGTGTCATAAGTACACAATATCCAGGAGTGAAGAAAGTTTCAGGTGAAAGCAATATGCTTGTGCGCGTCGAGTTACCCACTCTGGACGCCTCTGTTCTGGCATTGCGCGGCAACTGCGGCTTTTTCATGGAATATGTTGCAAACAACCTTGATGAGATAAATGCAGTTTGTGGGGAACGCTGCCAAACGCTGGCGAGCTTTGGTATTTCCAGTGATGCCTTCTCTGCCTGGCTTAGCAGAGCACGACCTAAAGGGATCGATCGTATTGTACCGTTCGGCCGTACGCTTGATTTCAGTCTGCAATGGGATGGCTATGATCTTATTGCCATGCTGACGCGCACCGTCGCGCGTGTCTGCTGATGAATCAATGTTTCCATACTATTTTTGCAGTTTCTGCTATTCCGGGAGAAGTTCGTGAAAACATTCATTAATTTGCTAAGCGAGACACGAAATCACTTTATTGATAGCGTCGATAAAATGATGTCGAACGGGTGTCCGATTGTTATTTGTGGCGCCGGTTATATCGCGCAGATTACTTGGGAATTTATGCAAAAGCGTGGGCTAAGCGCCGACTATGTTGCTGTTGATGAACAATATCTTACGCAAGACATCCATTTTAACGGATTGCCTGTGACCTCCTTTGAAACACTCACACATTCCGGCAAGCAATACAACTACATTATTGCGATGCAGCACTTTAGCGACGTGCTACGGGAAAAACTTGCTCAGAGTTCACGGGAAATGCTCTTTTACGATTGCGCATTCATTGGTGTTAATAGCCCTGAAATATTCACCTTTGAATGGTGTAAGGCAAACGATGCTGTTCTCAATGATTTTTATACCAGCCTGGAAGATGTTCGTTCGCAAGAAACGCTACTTGCTTATCTGAACCAAAGAATCTGTGCGCGGGAGGGGTATTACGCCCAGCAACTTCATACCCAGCATTATTTCCCGCAGGAGCTAATTACACTGGGTGAGAATGAAGTTTTCGTCGATTGTGGTGCTTTTAATGGTGACAGTATTGACGGATTTATGCGCGCGCTGGCACGCAATGACGCAGGACCGCCTGAGCGCATTTTTGCCTTCGAACCAGACACTGAAACCTTTGCACTACTGCAAAAGAACACGTCATCACTTCCTCAATGCCTGTGCCTGCCAAATGGTGTCTGGCATGAAAAAACTTCTATGTATTTTAACGCATCAAATTCGCTGTCATCGTCGATTGATGATGAGTCTGGTGCGTTGAAGGTAGACCTGCTTACCATTGATGAAGTGACTGCTGGTCATGATGTCAGCTTTATTAAGATGGATATCGAAGGGGCTGAACTCGCGGCATTGAAAGGGGCGCAAAAAACCATCACTGCTCATCAACCTATTCTTGCCATCAGCCTCTATCACAAGCCAGAAGATCTCATCACCATCCCACAATTTATTCATGAATTGCATAGAGACTACCGTTTCTGGTTACGCGCCCATCATCCTCGGTTCGCCTACGAGATGGTACTTTACGCCATTCCACCAACCAAAGTTGTGGCGTGATAACCGCCCCACATGAAAAAGGCCAGTCCATAGACTGGCCTTTTTCAATACTTAAATATCAGGCAACGTGACGTTCGTTCTTACCTTGCACCGGTTGCTGCGCATGTTTATGAATAACATCGATCACCCGTTGCTGCTCTTCCTCAGTTAAATCCGGAAAAATAGGCAGGCAGAGAATCTTTTTCGAAACCACATCTGCCGTTGATAAATTCTCAACTTTTGCAGAAGCAAGATGGCGATACATTGAGAAGGAGCTGATTAATGGATAGAAATATCGACGCGTGTAAATATTCTGTGTTTTAAAAAGATTATAAAGATCGTCACGACTGATCGGGTAGTTTTCATCAACCATTACCGGGTAATAAGAATAGTTCCAGTCAACATTTTCCGGTGCCGTAAATACGCTGATGCCGGGGATATCTTTTAGTGCTTCGCAGTAACGTTCATAAATCGCTGCACGCTTCGCCAACGCACCATCAATATACTTCATTTGTAACAGGCCAAACGCCGCCTGCACTTCATTCATTTTTGCGTTAATACCCGGTGCAACTACCGTTGTTTCGTCAATAAACCCGAAGTTTTTCAGATTATCAATGCGCTGCTTCATTTTCGCATCATGGCAAATAATTGCACCGCCTTCGAAGGTATTGAATACTTTGGTCGCATGAAAACTCAGAATAGAGAGATCGCCAAAGCCGAGCACACTCTTACCGTCTTTTTTTACACCAAAAGCATGCGCCGCATCATAAATAACTTTCAGTCCCCAACCATCGGCAATGGATTGAATCTTATCCACGTCGCATGGAATGCCGTAGCAATGTACTGGTAAAATAGCGGTGGTGGCTGGTGTAATCAGCGCCTCTATTTTTGTCGGGTCGATGTTGCAAGTCACCGGATCAATGTCGGCAAAAACCGGGGTCAGTCCGTTCCAAAGCAACGTATGCGATGTGGCAACGAAGGAATACGGAGTGGTAATCACCTCTCCGGTAATACGCAGCGCCTGCATTGCAGTCAACAGTGCCAGGGTACCATTGGCAAACAGACAAAGGTGCTTCACACCCAGATATTCCGCCAGCGCTTTTTCCAGCTGCTGGTGAAACTGCCCACCGTTTGTCAGGTATTTATTGTCCCATATTTTTTCCAGGTAAGGGACAAACTCTTCAAGGGGTGGAAGCAACGGACTGGTAACAAAAATATCTTTCATGACGCACCTCTTCTGTACACCATTCGCCGGGTAAACGCTACGAATATATTATTCGCAGCGCATGGCGTATTTATTTATCTACAACAAATGAACGTGGCTTTTCACCACGACAATACATTTCCCACGCTGTACGTAAAGCATGTTCAAAAGTCGCCGCAATATTGAAGCCAGAACCTTGTTTGGTGGGTATTTTACTGCGCATATCACGACGAATTTTGCTCAATTCATCAATATGTGCAGCCCAGTGAATTGCTTTACTGACATAATCGTCTTTGCTAAATGCAACAAAATTCTCAAGCCCATAGGTATACATTATATCCAGTCCCTGACAACCTGCTAAAGTCTCTCCGCACAAAGTCAAGGTTGGCACACCCATCCACGCCGCGTTGTTGGTTGTTGTACCTCCAGTGTAAGGGAAGGCATCAAGCATTATATCGACCTGGCCATGCGCTGACAGGTAATCCAACATAGTCATTTTCCCTTTGAAAATAAGCTGTGAATTACTGACGCCTTTCTTCTCCATAAACTGGGAAATAGAGTTGATAACATCCAGATCGTCCATAAAACCAATCATAAGTTTGGCCTTGGGTAAACGCAGCAATATCGATGCCCAGACATTTAGCACGTCATTATTGATTTTTTTAGGGCGGTTAAAACTGCAGAAGGTGATATAGCCATTTTTAATTGCTGGCAATTCACTGACATCCGGACTTTGCTCATTGGGCTCAAAAGTTTTTTCCATCCGGACATACAAAAGGTGCTCACTGAATTGTTCCTGCATTTTGGGCACATTGAGAATAGTGTCAGGCACAATTCGATAATCAATAGCTTTCATCCCCGTTGTGGCAGGGTACCCAATCCAGGTCATCTGCACCGGAGACGGGCGCAGACCAAACATTGGCAGCCGGCAATAGGTTGTATGGCCGGACAGGTCAATCAGAATATCGATATTGTCGTTATAAATCTGATCGGCTAGTTCGGTATCACTGATATCGTCAATATTCCGCCACAGTGATGATCCCGATTCCAGATAATCAGTTATATCATCACGGACAGGTGAGGCGTTATAACCTATAAGATCGAACCGTTCACGATCCATTGCATCCCAGAATGGAATAAAGAAGTGACTCACCGGATGGCGCACAAAATCTCCGGATACAAAACCAACCCGCAGTTTTCTATCTGGATCACGGCTACCTTTATAACTGGTTTTAATGCCAACACTCTTCGCCCATGCATCCACTTCCTCACCATATTTCAAGTGGGCGTGGTACATGGCCTGTGGCGAAGTTTTAGGGTCATGCGTCAGTACAAACAGATAGTTGCTGTAATAGCCAAGATGGTTACCTGAGATGTCGACAGCTTTTTTGAGGTACTTGAGCGATTCCCCCATAAGCTGCTTTTCACTTAATAATGTACCGAGGTTGGTCAGATAACGGGCATTCCTGGGTTCGAGTTTGACGGCTTTGCGCTCACAAATCAGCGCATCGTTAACGTTATTATGATCGCGGTATAAGCAGCCCAATAAATCCCAACCCCGAGCATTTTCCCGATCATTACGCAGCAAAGCACGAATAATGCGCCCAGCGTAGAACGGGGCTCGTGTTTTAGAAAAAGCATTTGCGAGGTCGTAATAAAATTCCCAATTGGAAGCATGGTTAGCCAGCAATCGCGACAGATACGTCAGCGCTTCGTAATATGCGCCCGTTAGTAAAAATGAACGAGAAATTCCATTGAGCAACTGGACATTGTCGCCCTCAGTTTCAATGAGTTCCTTCATATAAACTCGGACATCCTCATTGCGCCCTTCGCGGAACATTCCGTCAGCTTTCTTCAAAAAAACACGAATCTTTTCAAGTTCTTCTCTGGTCGGATCGTCTTCGCGCTTTTCGAGCACATTGTCATTCAGGAAGCCACCAATATCCGCACGACTTGAGAACAGTATTATGGTCATGCAAAGCTGGCGAAGGATGTCTGAATCACCATGTAGTAAACAGGATTGAAAGGCGTACTTCCACGCGCGAGGGGCTCCGTATAGAACTCCTTTCTCACGTAAAGTCAGGAATATATCAACACTGTCAGCGTCATTAATAGATCTTTCGCCGTTAAGGAATTCGCACTCATCAGCAGAAAGCGTAATCGCTTCGCCCCAGAGGTTAAACCCACTCACTTCTTCCTCGCCATTTTCGCAAAGAGGCAATCCAGGGATAGGTTGCAACACTGGTGAAGTGTTTACGTTATAAGCAGAAGGACCGAAGCTGAACAAAAGACCATCGCGGCCTTGTACAAAAAGTAATTTCAACGCCTCAGCAACCTTCTCACGATGGTTTTCAGGCGTTTCGGGTAAGAGTGTTTGCGTTACCAGTTGCTCGAAAGAGACGCTGAGAGGCCAGGCATCGCCCAGCAAGTCCATGATACTCAACTGCAATGTATCTTCGGAAGAGACGCAATGCCCGCTGCGATTCAGGTGTGCATTACCAACAATGCCGTCTTCTGAAACAAAACGCTTAAAGCAGCCAGCCCAGTGTAATGACTCAACATTGATAATATCGGGTTCATCTCGCACAGCAAGATTGCGGCTGGCTGGAACGATGATACTAAAGCGTTCGGCGCGGTTAACAGCGAAATCAAGATATTGCTGTGCCAGTACCTTCCCTTTACCTGGAACAATGGTTTCGTGAACCTTGTTAACATTTTCACCGTAGTACGAGGCACATTCACTTTGCGGAAAAATATCCCCGACATACTGAAACTCGCACTCAACCAACATCTGGTTAAAATCAGCCAGGTAGACAGCATCATTAAAATTGTGCAGATAACGCAACAAAAACTCGTTGTCGCTACTGGCCGCAGCTGAACTCAGTACACTATTTATTCGCCCTGGCTGCTGTGCCATTTCCAGGTAGATGATCATGGCGCGCGCTGAATTCAGCGTCATCTCATCATCGGTAGCATCAGCTGTATGCAGTGCGATAGCATCCTGTATAGATTTTGCGTGACGGCTGCCAGGTAAACTGTTCCAGCGCATGGCGACAATACCGTTTGGCGTCAGACTACGAGAAGCAAACGCCAGCAATACAGCGCGTTCCGTTTCAGGAAGCAAACTGAAAATGCCATTGATAATGATGTAATCAAATGTTCCCGCCTCGATGTTAACAAGGGAATCAAGCCCCAGTGCGAAGAGGGACACGTTTTTCACACCCAGTTGCTGACTTTTTTCTTCTGCATTGGCAATGGCCTGCGCGTCCAAATCAATACCAACACATTCACTTTCAGGCCATGCCAATGCATGAGTCAGAAGCAGTTGAGCGTTCCCGCATCCCAGTTCAAGAATTCGCGCATTTGCAGGTAAAACACCCGTAACACCATAAACAGCCGACATAGCACCAATGTGAGACGTTATCCGGCGTGAAGAAATATACATGTCATTCACTGTAAAAGATCCATTATTGGGAGGTCAGAGCACAATCTGTCACTGCGCTAAATCACCGATGCGAATGCGGCTGTACACATGGGCATGACATCACTGCATTTTCAAAAGAGAAAATTACGATTTTAGCCATCGTAGCAGTCCCCTGGCGTCTTAATGAGGTGAAAACCCTGTGGATTGGTATCTTATTTGTGTGATTGAAGAGAATGGAAAGACGGGTTGACAAATAAAAAAAAACTATCGCCCGGAGGCGATAGTTTGTATATCAATGATGCTCAGTATTAACGCAGCAGAGACAGAACAGTCTGTGGAACCTGGTTCGCCTGAGCCAGTACAGAAGTACCAGCCTGTTGCAGGATCTGCGCACGAGACATGTTAGAAACCTCTGTCGCATAATCAGCATCCTGAATACGGGACTGCGCTGCGGACAGGTTAGTCACGGTATTGTTCAGGTTAGAGATTGTGGACTGGAAGCGGTTTTGAATCGCACCCAGGTCAGAACGCTGGTTATCAACTGATTTCAGTGCTGCATCAACATCACCCAGGACAGTGTTCGACATAACGTCGAAGCCGTAAGTGCTTACGTTACGAGAAGTAACTGTGCTGTTAGTTGCACCCGCTACACCGCCAGCACTGTATTTGTTCCAGGAGCTGTTAGAGTTGATGGTAATACCGATGGTCTGACCGTCGTTTGCACCCACCTGGATGGAGATAGTGGTGGTGGAGTTGGTGCCAGCCAGGATGTTGATGCCGTTGAACTGAGTCTGACCAGCAACACGGTTGATCTCTTGCAGACGTTGGTTAACTTCAGACTGAATGGAGTCGATATCAGAAGCTGAGTTAGTACCGTTCTGAGCCTGAACTGCCAGCTCACGAATACGCTGCAAGTTGTTGTTGATTTCGTTCAGAGAACCTTCGGCAGTCTGAGCAATAGAGATACCGTCGTTCGCGTTACGAGAAGCCTGAGTCAGACCTTTGATGTTTGCACTGAAACGGTTGGAAATTGCCTGACCAGCGGCATCATCTTTGGCGCTGTTGATACGCAGACCGGAGGACAGACGCTCAATAGCAGTGCCCAGCGCAGACTGAGATTTGTTCAGGTTGTTCTGAGTAGTCAGTGACAACAGGTTAGTATTGATAACTGCCATAATTACTTTCCTTCAAAAATTGATTTAGGGTCGGTGCCTAACACTTACGGCGTCTCTCACCGTCATCAAGGGTATCGGCGCATCTTCGAAGGACTTTAGAAATAATCGACAAAAACTTTTATCCATTTGTTTTTAAAGAATTTAAATTTACTAAAACAGTTTTATCGCTTAAAAAACAACCTACCGCAACGGTTTTTGTCTTCTACAATCCTCTTATTTACCACTAACTGCTCCCGCTTTTCTGGCGATTATTTTTTCATACGATGTGTAAACTTTTTTCTCGGGTTGCCGATAGAGAGTCAAGTTACACACAAGACGCAAAGGAAAACAGACATGGCTTCTATTAGTAACCTTGGTGTAGGTTCCGGTCTGGATCTAACCACGTTGTACAACAACCTGGAAACAGCTGAAAACACCAAGCTGACAACGATTACCAACCAGAAGACCACATATACCGCTCAATTAAGTGCGTATGGTAAGTTGCAAAGTGCCTTAACCAGCCTCCAAACCGCGACAGCGGCGCTGGGTAAAGCAGCTACATGGAACTCAACAACCGTTAATAGTACGAACACCTCATTCTCTGCGGCCACGACCAGTGATGCAACCGTCGGGAATTATACTGTTAACGTAAGCCAGGTGGCGACAGCGCAAGTACTGATGTCATCCAGTATTGCCAGTAATACCGCGCAGCTTGGTGGGACGACGGCTGGTAATACGCGTACCATTACTATTACCCAGGCAGGGACAAAAACGCCGCTGACGGTGCAATTGGCAGATTCGGATACATCATTGACCGGTATCGCTAATGCCATCAATAAAGCGGGCGGTAACGTCAGCGCGACCGTAATGAAGGCAACGGATGGCGACTATCGCCTGATGCTGACCTCAAAATCGACCGGTACCGATTATGATATGACGGTCACTGTTACAGGCGATGATACCCTGCAGCAGAAGATTGGTCATGACAGCACGACGACAGCTCTCGGCGTGCAGACTGCTTCGCAAAATGCGAAGGTATCTATTAACAATGTTGCAATTGAACGTGCAAGTAACACCATTACTGACGCATTGCCGGGCGTGACGCTGACGCTTAAGTCAAAAAGTACGGCAGATGAAACGCTAAGTGTTGGCCGTGCAACAGATGCGAACACCACGGCGATTAATAACTGGGTTACCGCCTATAACTCACTGCAATCCACCATCGCCAGCGTAACGAAATATGTGACCGTGGATAAAGGCGCTGATAGTCAGTCCTCCAGTAATGGCGCGCTATTGGGCGATTCGAACGTGCGATCGATTCAGTCTCAACTGCGTTCGCTGCTGACTGATGTACAAAGCCAAAGCGGAAATTACAAGATACTGGCTCAGCTTGGGATTACCCAAAACCCGATAACCGGTTCCGATGGTTCAACCGGTACATTAACCGTCGACTCGACGAAATTATCGAAAGCGTTAACGGATAACCCGGAAGCAGTTCAGGCCTATTTTATTGGTGACGGTACCAAGACCGGTTTAGCGACCAAGATGAACAATACCCTGACAACGATGCTGAGCACCGCGACAGGTAGTACGGGCGTTATCCAAAACGCGCAGGACGGTATTAACAAGACCATTAAGACTCTTGATCAGCGTTATACCGAAATGGAAGCAACCATCGAAGCAACCATGGCGCGCTACAAGGCGCAGTTTACTGCGCTTGACACAATGGTCAGTAAGTTAAACAGTACCGCAACTTACTTAACGCAGCAGTTTAGTTCCCGCAGTTAAGGATTTGATATGTATAGTCAAAGTGGTGCTAGTTCTTACCAAAAAGTTGGGCTGGAAAGCGCGGTAATGAGCGCAAGCCCACATCAACTTATTGTCATGCTTTTTGACGGGGCACACAGTGCCCTTGTCAGGGCACGACTGTTCCTCGAACAAGGGGATTTGGTGTCTAAAGGCCAGGCGCTTTCACATGCTATCAGTATTATAGATAATGGTCTCAAGGCAGGGCTGGACATGGAAGTTGAGGGAGATCTCCCTCAAAATATGGCATCGCTTTACGACTATATGGTGCGCCGGTTGTTACAGTCAAACCTGCATAACGACGTAGAAGGCATCATCGAGGTAGAGGGACTGCTGAACAATATCGCTGATGCGTGGAAACAAATTAACACATCGGCTTCTACTCATCAGGACATGCGTTGATGACTAACTTCATCCCATCTCTTACCGACTGGCATGCGTTGCATGCTCTAAGCATCACCATGCTAAATCTCGCCCATTCAGGTAAATGGGATGAATTGATTGAACAGGAAGTCAACTACGTACAGCTTGTAGAGAGTATTGCTCGCAACCCGATTTCACCCGGTAATAAAGTACAAACTCAGCAGGCTAAAGAGCTGCTGGGTATGGTGCTGTCAAACGAAGCTGAACTCAAGGTGCTGTTGCATAACCGCATGGAAGAGCTGCGCCACCTGATTGATAAAACGGGTAAGCAACAGTCCCTGACCTCAGCCTATGGCAATTTGTCCGGTAAAATCTTGTTCCCAAATAATTTAAATCAGTAACCACCAATCCTATGGTTTTCTTCCATACTCCAGAAGTCCAATGACGCGACTTCTGGAGCAAGGAAGATGAAAAACCCCACTTTATTGCAGACCTTTCACTGGTATTACCCCGATGGCGGAAAACTGTGGCCCGAAATTGAGGCCCGTGCTGCCAGCTTCAATGATCTTGGCATCAACATGGTCTGGTTACCGCCCGCGTATAAAGGCGCTTCCGGCGGTTATTCTGTGGGATATGACACCTATGATCTCTTTGATTTAGGTGAATTTGATCAAAAAGGATCCGTGGCCACAAAATACGGCGACAAAGCTCAGCTTCATGCCGCGATCGACGCGCTGCACAGCCACGGCATTGCTGTTCTTCTGGATGTGGTGGTGAACCATAAAATGGGCGCCGATGAAAAAGAGGCCATTCGCGTCAACCGTGTGAACGAGCAAGACCGGACACAAATCGATGACAAAGTGCTGGAGTGCGAAGCCTGGACGCGCTACACCTTCCCTGCCCGCCAGGGAAAATATTCAAAATTTATCTGGGATTTCAAATGCTTTAGCGGCATTGACCATATCGAAAATCCGGCAGAAGACGGCGTATTTAAAATCATCAATGATTACACCGGCGAAGGCTGGAACGATCAGGTGGATGACGAGATGGGTAACTTCGATTATCTGATGGGGGCGAATATCGATTTTCGTAACCATGCTGTGACCGAAGAGATCAAATACTGGGCGCGCTGGGTGATGGACCAGACCCACTGTGACGGTTTCCGCCTTGATGCCGTGAAACATATTCCCGCCTGGTTCTACAAAGAATGGATAGAACATGTCCAGGATGTGGCGCCTGAGCCGTTATTTATCGTCGCCGAATACTGGTCACACGACGTCGATAAACTGCAGCAGTATATCGACCAGGTCGATGGCAAAACCCTGTTATTTGACGCACCGCTGCAGATGAATTTCCATGAAGCCTCACAGCAGGGACGTGACTACGATATGCGCCAGATTTTTAACGGTACCCTGGTTGAAGCTGACCCGTTTCATGCCGTGACGCTGGTCGCCAATCATGACACCCAGCCGCTTCAGGCGCTGGAAGCGCCGGTAGAAGCCTGGTTTAAGCCCCTGGCCTATGCCCTTATCCTGCTACGGGAAAACGGCGTGCCGTCCGTGTTTTACCCGGATCTGTTCGGCGCAAGTTACGAAGATACCGGCGGCGATGGTGAAAAACACCCTGTCGATATGCCGATTATCGAAAAGCTGGACCAGCTCATCCTCGCTCGCCAGCGCTTTGCCCATGGCGTGCAGACGCTCTGGTTCGATCACCCTAACTGTATCGCCTTTAGCCGTAGCGGGACGCAAGACAATCCCGGCTGTGTGGTCGTCATGTCAAACGGTGACGACGGCGAGAAAACGCTGAATCTCGGTGCGAACTACGGCAATAAAGTGTGGCGTGATTATCTGGGATACCGCCATGAGAGTGTCACCACCAATGAAAACGGTGAAGGCACATTTTGCTGTGATGGCGGGAGTGTCAGCGTCTGGGTACTGGAAGAGGTGCTGTGATGAGTGCGCTGAGCGAAAGGACTCCCTCAGCGCCTTCGTTCAGGGTTTAACGCCAATAACCGTTTTCTTTGCCAACGCCTGGGTGCACTCGACGGTCGGCTTATCAACCCGACGCAAGGTCATGCCGTCATACTCCAGTTGACTACCGTCGCGCTCAAGGCGATAGATATCGCGCTGTTGCGTCACGTTATACCAGTCATCTCCTCTGGGCATCAGCTTGCCCGGTACCGCAATCACACGTTGCCACTGACGGCAATCCAGCGTATCCCCTTCTGGCGTAATGATCAGCGAGGCAATGGCCTCAGGACTGACCAGACTGCTTTGCGGTCCCACCGTCTGCCAGTTACCCGCCAGCCCTTCCGGGGCCGGGTGCTTGACCACAGAGGTAAAATCATCCACCTGAACGCAACCACTCAGTGCCAGCATTGCGCCAATAATCAGTTGTTTTTTCATCATCTTTCCTGCTTTTCGCGACAGAATGAGTGTGGCACTAAACGCCCTCGGCCACCAGGGTTTCATCATACCAGACCCGATTTTTGACTGAGTACAGGTTTCCATTCATTAAATACAGGTAATATGCGCGTCCCGGGCACCGTCCGGTTCCTGTTTTGTTGGCTCCTTCTGAGTTCAGAGGCTAATACCATGTCATGGCAACACATTAAAACGACCTTCCTGATTAAATTCTGGTCGCCTGTTCCGGCGGTTATCGCAGCCGGGATCCTTTCCACCTACTATTTCGGCATTACCGGGACCTTCTGGGCCGTTACGGGAGAATTTACCCGCTGGGGCGGGCAGCTCCTGCAACTGGCGGGCGTGCATACGGAGGAGTGGGGGTATTTCAAACTCATTCATCTTGATGGCACGCCGCTGACCCGAATAGACGGCATGATGATTATCGGCATGTTTGGCGGTTGCTTCGCCGCAGCCTTATGGGCCAACAACGTAAAGCTACGCCTGCCGCAACATCGTATCCGTATTGCCCAGGCTATCGTCGGCGGGATTATCGCCGGATTTGGCGCGCGTCTGGCAATGGGCTGTAATCTGGCAGCCTTCTTTACCGGCATCCCACAGTTCTCGCTGCACGCCTGGTTTTTTGCCGTCGCCACGGCCATCGGTTCGTGGATGGGCGCCCGCTTTACGCTCCTTCCCCTGTTCCGCATTCCGGTAAAAATGCAGAAAGTCTCAGCGGCATCGCCACTCACCCAAAACGTGGACCAGGCACGGCGTCGCTTCCGTCTGGGTATGCTGATATTCGCCGGGATGATTGGCTGGGCTCTGCTGACCGCCATGAATCAGCCGAAGCTGGGGCTGGCCATGCTGTTCGGCGTTGGCTTTGGTTTGCTCATTGAGCGGGCGCAAATTTGCTTCACCTCTGCCTTCCGCGATATGTGGATAACGGGTCGTACGCTGATGGCGAAAGCCATTATTTTCGGCATGGCGGCCAGCGCGATTGGTATTTTCAGTTACATACAACTGGGTGTGGAAGCCAAAATTATGTGGGCAGGCCCGAACGCCGTGCTCGGTGGCTTGCTGTTTGGTTTTGGCATTGTGCTGGCAGGTGGCTGTGAAACTGGCTGGATGTACCGTGCCGTTGAAGGCCAGGTACACTACTGGTGGGTCGGCCTGGGTAATGTTATGGGTTCAACCCTGCTGGCTTACTTCTGGGATGATATCTCCCCTGCACTCGCCACAAGCTGGGATAAGGTGAACCTGCTGAAAACTTTTGGTCCGCTCGGCGGCCTGCTGGTGACCTATGCCCTGCTGCTTCTCGCCCTGCTCTTTGTTATTGGTTGGGAAAAACAGTTTTTCCGCCGCGTATCGCGCGCGACAATTAAGGAGACCGCATGAATATCGTACCCGATTACCGTCTGGATATGACCGGTGAACCCTGCCCTTACCCGGCGGTAGCAACGCTGGAAGCACTGCCTCAGCTAAAAAAAGGCGAGATTCTGGAAGTCGTCAGTGACTGCCCGCAGTCAATCAATAACATTCCCGTCGATGCGCGAAACCATGGTTATACGGTGCTGGATATCCAGCAGGATGGGCCAACGATTCGCTATATGATTCAGAAATAGGGGAAATGCGGCCAGAGAATGGCTCAGCGGAAGAGGTTTGATAAAAAAGTGACTGCCCCGGACGGGGCAGTCATCAAACAAACTAAACCTGCATATTCATGATGTCCTGATAGGCCGTCACAAGCTTGTTACGCACCTGGACACCCATCTGCAGGGAAATGGATGATTTCTGTAGGTCGGTCATTACGTCATTCAACGCCACGCCCGGTTCACCAAGGGTGAATTTTTCAGCCTGTGTACGCGCTGCGGTCTGCGTATCGCTGATTCGGTCCAGCGCGGCATGCAATTGCCCGGCAAAACTCACCGTCTGAACGCTGTCAGCGTTATTAACGCTTTGATTTTTCGCCAGACTAGCCGTTGCCTGCAGTTGGCTGACAACGCTTTCTATACCCTGAATTGCCATGGATTATCCCCGGATGGTTTGATACACGGATAAGGTTACCAGTTCGTCAATAAGATAATGGCGGTAAATAACGATAAAAAACCAGGTTATTTGAGGCATAGAAAATTCTGAATCATCAAATAATGACATAGCCATGTTAATGGACAAATGTCGAGTTTGCCGATCCGGGAGTCTGTTTTGTTTCACTACTCAAATAACAACATCCACCCTGAGTTACGAGGTGCGCAATGAGTGCGACTGCAACTTCTGCACCACAGAATAAATCTCTGGAGTGGCTCAACCGCTTACGCGCGAACCCCAAGATCCCATTAATGGTGGCGGCGGCCGCAGCCGTTGCTATCGTCGTCGCCATGGTACTGTGGGCAAAAAGCCCGGACTACCGCACCCTTTATAGCAACCTCTCCGACCAGGACGGCGGGGCTATTGTTACCCAGTTAACTCAAATGAACGTCCCTTATCGTTTCTCTGATAACGGTGGGGCTATTGAGGTTCCGGCAGATAAAGTTCATGAACTGCGTCTGCGCCTCGCGCAACAGGGGCTGCCAAAAGGCGGCGCTGTCGGTTTCGAATTGCTGGACCAGGAAAAATTTGGCATCAGCCAGTTCAGCGAGCAGGTTAACTACCAGCGTGCGCTGGAAGGCGAACTGGCTCGTACCATTGAAACACTGGGTCCGGTGAAAACCGCACGCGTCCATCTCGCGATGCCGAAACCGTCTTTGTTCGTGCGTGAACAAAAATCACCGTCCGCCTCGATCACGGTCAACCTGGCGCCGGGTCGCGCCATGGACGATGGTCAAATCACGGCGATTGTTCACCTGGTTTCCAGCGCCGTCGCCGGCCTGCCGCCGGGTAACGTGACCGTGGTTGATCAGAGCGGTCGTCTGTTAACCCAGTCTAATACCGCCGGTCGTGACCTGAACGATGCGCAGTTGAAATACTCAGCAGATGTTGAGGGCCGGGTACAGCGTCGTATTGAGTCCATCCTCGCGCCAATCGTGGGTAACGGTAACGTCCACGCCCAGGTTACCGCGCAAATTGATTTTGCGAATAAAGAACAAACCGAAGAGCAATACCAGCCAAACGGCGATGCCTCTCAGGCGGTACTGCGTTCTCGCCAGACCAACGAAAGCGAGCAGATTGGTGGAAACTATCCGGGCGGCGTACCGGGTGCGTTGTCGAACCAGCCTGCCCCGGCAAATGCTGCACCGATCACCACACCACCTGCGAACCAACAGAATGGCCAGCAGAACGGACAGCAAAATCAGAATGGTCAGCAGACGGCCTCTTCTGCCACAAGCAACGCGGTGCCGCGCAACACCACCCGTAACGAAACGGCAAACTACGAAGTAGACCGCACTATTCGTCATACCAAGATGAATGTCGGCGATATTGAGCGTCTCTCTGTTGCCGTCGTGGTGAACTATCGCACCCTGCCGGATGGCAAGACCGAAGCACTGAGCGCAGACCAGCTTAAACAAATTGAAGACCTGACCCGCGAAGCCATGGGCTACACCGAAAAACGTGGCGATACCCTGAACGTGGTGAACTCACCGTTCAACGCAACCGACGATGTGGGTGGTCAACTTCCGTTCTGGCAACAGCAGAGCTTCATCGATCAGATGTTGAATGCAGGTCGCTGGCTGCTGGTGCTTATTGTCGCCTGGCTGCTGTGGCGTAAAGCGGTTCGCCCGCAACTGGTTCGCCGTCAGGAAGAGGCGAAAGCGGTACAGGAAGCGCAGCGTGCCCGTGCTGAAATTGAAGAATCCGTGGAAGTTCGTCTGAGCAAAGACGAGCAACTCCAGCAGCGTCGTAATAACCAGCGTCTGAGTGCCGAGGTGATGAGCCAACGCATTCGTGAAATGTCAGACAACGATCCGCGCGTTGTGGCGCTGGTCATTCGCCAGTGGATGAGTACTGAAAATGAGCAATAATGCAACCGGCCTTAACGGTACCGATAAAAGCGTCATTCTGCTGATGACCATTGGAGAAGACCGCGCAGCGGAAGTGTTCAAGCACCTGTCCCAGCGAGAAGTGCAGCACCTTAGTACCGCGATGGCCAGCATGCGTCAGTTTTCAAATAAGCAACTGGTGGAAGTGCTGCAGGAATTCGAGACCGAAGCAGAGCAATTTGCAGCGCTGAACATCAACGCCAACGACTACCTGCGTACGGTACTGGTGAAAGCGCTTGGCGAAGAGCGTGCTGCCAGCCTGCTGGAAGATATTCTCGAAACCCGCGATACCACCAGCGGTATCGAAACGCTCAACTTTATGGAGCCGCAGAGTGCCGCCGACCTTATTCGCGACGAGCACCCGCAGATTATCGCCACCATCCTCGTCCACCTCAAACGTGGCCAGGCTGCCGATATTCTCGCCCTGTTTGATGAGCGTCTGCGTCATGACGTGATGCTGCGTATCGCCACGTTCGGCGGCGTACAGCCAGCCGCACTGGCGGAACTGACCGAGGTACTCAACAACCTGCTCGACGGTCAGAACCTCAAACGCAGCAAAATGGGCGGCGTGAGAACGGCGGCAGAGATCATCAACCTGATGAAAACGCAGCAGGAAGAAGCGGTTATTACTGCGGTTCGCGAATTCGACGGCGAGCTGGCACAAAAAATTATCGACGAGATGTTCCTGTTCGAAAACCTCGTGGATGTGGACGACCGCAGTATCCAGCGCCTGCTGCAGGAAGTGGATTCCGAATCCCTGCTTATCGCGCTCAAAGGCTCCGAAGCGCCGTTGCGCGACAAGTTCCTGCGCAACATGTCTCAGCGTGCGGCAGATATCCTGCGCGACGACCTTGCCAACCGTGGCCCGGTCCGTCTCTCTCAGGTGGAAAACGAGCAGAAAGCCATCCTGCTTATTGTTCGTCGTCTGGCCGAAACCGGCGAGATGGTAATTGGCAGCGGCGAGGATACCTATGTCTAATGAATTGCCGTGGAAGATCTGGACTCCAGAAGATCTTGCTCTACCGGTACCTGAGTTTATCGCGGCACTGTCCACAAGCGATGAACCGCGCGTAGAAGTCGAAGACGAGCAATCTGCTGAGCAAAAGCGTCAACAGCAGTTGGCGCAGATACAAATGCAGGCGCATGAAGCAGGCTATAATGCAGGTCTGGCTGAAGGCAGACAAAAAGGCCAGGAACAAGGCTACCAGGAAGGCCTCTCTCAGGGCTACGAAAATGGTATGAACCAGGCACGCCAGCAGCAGGCACCTATCCATGCCCGTATGCAACAACTGGTTAGCGAATTTCAGTACACCCTGGATGCGCTGGACAGCGTGATTGCCTCCCGTTTGATGCAGATGGCGCTTGAAGCCGCGCGTCAGGTGATTGGCCAGGCCGCGTGCGTGGACAATGGCGCGCTGATTAAACAGATTCAGATGCTGCTGCAACAGGAACCCCTGTTCAGCGGTAAACCGCAACTGCGCGTGCATCCTGATGATTTGCAGCGCGTAGAAGAGATGCTTGGCGCAACGCTCAGCCTGCACGGCTGGCGGCTGCGCGGTGACCCGACCCTGCACCCCGGTGGCTGTAAAGTCTCTGCGGATGAGGGCGATCTCGACGCCAGCGTGGCAACGCGCTGGCAGGAACTGTGCCGTCTTGCGGCACCGGGAGTCGTCTGATGACTGCACGTCTGACCCGATGGCTGACTTCGCTCGATAATTTCGAAGCCCGAATGGCACAACTGCCCTCCGTGCGTCGTTATGGTCGTTTGACGCGTGCTACCGGTCTGGTGCTGGAAGCGACGGGTCTGCAACTGCCGCTGGGTGCGACCTGCGTTATTGAACGTCAGGAGAACGGCGAAACCCGTGAAGTCGAAAGCGAAGTTGTCGGTTTTAACGGGCAGCGCCTGTTCCTGATGCCGCTCGAAGAAGTGGAAGGCATCCTGCCTGGCGCACGCGTGTATGCGAAAAGTATTCTTGGCGATGGTTTGCAAAGCAGCAAACAGTTGCCACTGGGCCCTGCCCTCCTTGGCCGTGTGCTGGACGGCGGCGGCAAACCACTTGATGGCATGCCCGCGCCGGATACCGGTGAAACCGGCGCGCTGATCACCCAACCGTTTAACCCGCTGCAACGTACCGCTATCGAGCATGTGCTGGATACCGGCGTGCGTGCCATCAACGCCCTGTTAACGGTAGGCCGCGGCCAGCGTATGGGGCTGTTTGCCGGTTCCGGCGTGGGTAAGAGCGTCTTGTTAGGCATGATGGCCCGCTATACCCAGGCTGACGTTATCGTGGTCGGGCTTATCGGTGAGCGTGGTCGTGAAGTTAAAGATTTTATCGAGAATATCCTCGGCGCCGATGGCCGCGCACGTTCGGTTGTGATCGCCGCGCCTGCGGATGTCTCGCCGTTATTACGTATGCAGGGTGCGGCCTACGCCACCCGCATTGCGGAAGATTTCCGCGATCGCGGTCAGCACGTGTTGCTGATTATGGATTCCCTGACGCGTTATGCGATGGCCCAGCGTGAAATCGCGCTGGCTATCGGCGAGCCGCCAGCCACCAAAGGTTATCCGCCTTCCGTCTTTGCCAAATTACCGGCACTGGTGGAACGCGCAGGCAACGGTATTAGCGGCGGTGGTTCTATTACCGCATTTTATACCGTCCTGACCGAAGGGGATGACCAACAGGATCCTATTGCCGACTCAGCGCGCGCCATCCTGGATGGACACATCGTATTGTCTCGCCGACTGGCAGAGGCGGGGCACTACCCTGCCATCGACATCGAAGCATCTATCAGTCGTGCGATGACGGCCCTGATTACGGAAAAGCATTACGCCAGAGTAAGAAATTTCAAACAGTTGTTGTCGAGCTTCCAGCGTAACCGTGATTTGGTGAGCGTTGGCGCCTATGCGCGAGGCAGCGACCCGATGCTGGATAAAGCTATCGCATTGTGGCCGCAGCTTGAGGCTTTTTTACAACAAGGCATTTTCGAACGTGCCGGGTGGGAAGATTCAATACAAGCCCTTGAACTCATTTTCCCGAACGCATAACGCAGTGGGAGAGCGACGAATATGACGCAAAATAGCGCATTAACGACGCTAAAGGATTTGGCAGAGAAAGAAGTTGACGACGCAGCCCTGAGATTGGGTGAAATGCGCCGTGGTTGCCAGCAAGCGGAAGAGCAGCTAAAGATGCTGATGGATTATCAGCACGAATACCGCAACAACCTGAATAACGATATGAGCCAGGGCATCGGAGCCCAGCGCTGGCAAAACTATCAGCAGTTTATTCAAACGCTGGAGAAAGCCATTGAGCAGCATCGACAGCAACTGATGCAGTGGAATGAAAAGGTTGATACCGCACTGAATTGCTGGCGAGAGAAAAAGCAACGACTGCAGGCATGGCAAACTTTGCAGGAAAGACAAAACGCTGCCGCACTACAGGCGGAAAACCGCCTCGATCAAAAGAAAATGGATGAATTTGCACAACGCGCATCCCAGAGGAAACATGAATGATCAACTTGCAGAAATTGCTTACGACAGATGTGGATGCAACCTCCGGTGTGCAAACGGGTGTCGGTAAAACCAGCGGCGATACGGCGCAAGATTTTCTGGCCCTGCTGGCAGGCGCCCTTAGTGGAAAAACGCTAACCGGTACTGACGCTAAGGGTAAGACAACCTTAACCCTTGCTGACCTGCAAGCCGCCAGCGGTAAATCACTGAAAAATCTGCGCGCATTGTCTTCTGACGATGCGCAGAGCCCTGCCCAGAAACTGGCAGATTTACTGGCCCGTCAGACAGCGAAAACCGATGCCGATACACTGACACTGACCACCGACAGTAAAACCCAGGTACAAACGCTGTTATCTGGCCTGACGCCGGAAACCAAAAACAGTGTTCTTGCTGCGCTCGGAAAAACAAACACAACCACTGACACCACCATTAAATCGGCCACTGACGATGACAGCAGTGATTTAAACGAAGAAGAGTTGGCGGGTCTTAGCGCTCTGATGGCTATGCTGCCGCATCAGCAAACCGCACAACTGGCGCCGACGAAATCCACCGCCGATGTTTCTACCGCAGCCAACAGCGCACTGGGTGCGACAAAACGTAGCGGTGTTGATCTGGCAAGCCTCGCAGCCAGCGCACAAAAAGGCGATAACGCCAATACTGCGCTGCATGTGGCCACCCCTTCTGCCGGTGATGATACCGCGCAGCAGCAGGCAGGCATTTTTGGCAGCGCACTGGCCCCCGCCGCGAAGCAAGATGCGGATAACGCCACCATGACCATCAACACAACCGCCAGTATCGCACCGGTTATCAGTAATGCGTCATCAGCACAAGCCAGCGCGCCGATCTCTTCTGCGGTTCTGAGCGCACCGCTAGGCAGTAGCGAATGGCAACAGACGCTCAGCCAGCATGTCACTATGTTTACCCGACAGGGTCAGCAAAGCGCTGAGTTGCATCTGCACCCGGAAGATCTTGGCCAGGTACAGATTTCCCTGAAGCTCGATGACAATCTGGCGCAAATTCAGATGGTGTCACCGCACAGCCACGTCCGTCAGGCGCTGGAAGCGGCACTGCCTACGCTCAGGACATCGCTGGCTGAAAACGGCATCCAGTTGGGGCAAAGCAGCATCAGTAGCGAAAGTTTTGCCGGGCAGCAACAGTCTTTTTCTCAGCAGCAACAGTCTTCACGTACCGGTGGCGGCAGCAATCTGGCGGCTGAAGAGGATGAGCCGCTGATCGTGCCTGCAAGCCTGCAATCGGCGGCGCGTGGTAATGGTGCGGTCGATATCTTTGCCTAAACGCCAGAGGTAGCATGATTATCTCCGTCTTTTCCGCGCTTTGACGCGGACAGGACACGGGATAATCAGACTATGAGCAGTACCTAACAGGAAGCACGTATCAGATGACTGACACCGCTATCAACAAAAAAAAACGTAAGCGTAAAATCTGGATCCCGCTATTGGTGTTAATCACCCTCGCTGCATGCGCGACTGCTGGCTATAGTTACTGGCGTATGCAACAGCATCCGTCTACGGAAGCGAAAGCGGAGGCAGAAGCCCCGCCACCGCCGCCGGCGCCTGTATTTTTCGCACTCGATACCTTTACGGTAAACCTGGGCGATGCGGATCGTGTGCTGTACATCGGCATCACTCTGCGTCTGAAAGATGACGCCACGCGTGCCAGACTGAGCGAATATTTACCAGAAGTGCGTAGCCGTTTGCTGTTGCTGTTCTCACGTCAGGATGCCTCCAAGCTCGCCACTGACGATGGTAAGCAACAACTGGCTACAGCGATTAAAGAAGCAATCGCAACACCGTTAGTGGCAGGGCAACCGAAACAAGAAGTCACTGACGTTCTTTATACAGCTTTCATTCTGCGGTAAAGACATGGGCGATAGCATTCTTTCTCAGGCCGAAATCGACGCGCTGCTCAACGGAGACAGCGATACGAGCGATGCTCCGAAGCCAGGTGCAAGTGGCGATAGCGATATTCGTCCCTATGACCCGAATACCCAGCGCCGCGTTGTACGTGAACGTCTACAGGCGCTGGAGATTATTAATGAACGTTTCGCGCGCCAGTTCCGTATGGGGTTGTTTAACCTGCTGCGTCGTAGCCCGGATATTACCGTCGGCGCGATCCGCATTCAGCCCTATCACGAGTTTGCGCGTAACTTACCGGTTCCGACCAACCTTAACCTTATCCACCTTAAACCACTGCGCGGTACGGGATTATTTGTCTTCTCCCCAAGCCTGGTGTTTATTGCCGTAGATAACTTATTTGGTGGTGATGGACGTTTCCCGACGAAGGTAGAAGGCCGCGAATTTACGCACACTGAACAGCGTGTCATTAACCGCATGTTGAAGCTGGCGCTTGAGGGCTACAGCGATGCATGGAAAGCTATCCATCCGCTGGACGTCGAGTATGTCCGTTCGGAGATGCAGGTTAAGTTCACCAATATTACGACCTCACCTAACGATATCGTGGTGAATACGCCATTCCATGTGGAAATTGGCAACCTGACGGGTGAGTTTAATATTTGTTTGCCGTTCAGCATGATAGAGCCGCTGCGTGAAGTGCTGGTCAACCCGCCGCTGGAGAACTCCCGCTCGGAAGATCAGAACTGGCGAGATAACCTGGTGCGCCAGGTTCAGCACTCCGAGCTGGAACTGATTGCTAACTTTGCTGATATTTCGCTGCGGCTGTCGCAGATACTTAAACTTAAGCCCGGCGATGTTCTGCCGATCGATAAACCCGATCGCATCATTGCGCATGTGGACGGAGTGCCTGTACTCACCAGCCAGTATGGCACGCTAAATGGTCAGTACGCCCTGCGTGTCGAGCATCTGATTAACCCGATTTTGAATTCGCTGAATGAGGAACAGCCCAAATGAGTGATATGAACAATCCGTCCGATGAAAACAGTAGCGCAATGGACGATCTGTGGGCTGACGCGTTGAACGAACAAAAAACCACGACCAGCAAAAGTGCAGCCGACGCTGTCTTCCAACAACTGGGCGGCGGTGACGTCACGGGTAGCCTGCAGGATATCGATCTGATTATGGATATCCCGGTCAAACTGACTGTAGAGCTGGGCCGTACGCGTATGACCATTAAAGAGCTGCTGCGTCTGACGCAGGGTTCTGTGGTTGCCCTTGATGGCCTGGCCGGTGAGCCGCTGGATATCCTGATCAACGGTTACCTCATTGCGCAAGGCGAAGTTGTGGTCGTTGCGGATAAATACGGCGTCCGTATTACCGATATCATTACCCCGTCTGAGCGCATGCGTCGCCTGAGCCGCTGAGGCCAATGAATGAAAACCCAGGCCACGGTTAGCCAGCCGTCAAATGTACCGGGTTCGCCACTGCTGCAAGTCAGTGGCGCGCTGGTGTTGATTCTGGCGATAATTTTTATTGTCGCCTGGCTGGCGAAGCGTCTGGGATTTGCCGGGAAATCTGCGGGTAGCAGTGGACTAAAAGTCAGCGCCAGCACCTCTGTAGGGCCACGTGAGCGCGTGGTCATTGTGGAAGTGGAAGACGCACGTCTGGTGCTGGGCGTTACCCCTTCGCAGATTAATTTACTGCACACGCTTCCTCCGGCGCCCGCCGACAACGAAGACATGAAAGAGAAGACCCCGGACTTTCAGTCCGTGATGAAGAATTTGCTTAAGCGTTCCGGGAGAACCTGATGCGCCGTTTGTTACCTTTCGCGCTGGCCGGATTATGGCTGGCTGCCCCTGCCGCATTTGCTCAACTCCCGGGCCTGGTGAGTCAACCGCTGGCCAACGGCGGACAAAGCTGGTCTCTGCCGGTGCAGACGCTGGTCTTTATCACGTCGCTGACCTTCCTGCCTGCCGTACTGCTGATGATGACCAGCTTTACCCGTATCATCATCGTGTTTGGCCTGCTGCGTAATGCCCTGGGTACGCCTTCCGCACCGCCGAACCAGGTTATGCTGGGGCTGGCGTTGTTTTTAACCTTTTTTATTATGTCGCCGGTCATCGATAAGATTTACGCCGACGCCTATCAGCCTTTTAGTGAAAACAAGATTTCCGTCGATGTGGCGCTGGAGCGCGGTGCGCAACCGCTGCGTGAGTTTATGCTGCGCCAGACGCGCGAAGCCGACCTCGCCCTCTTCGCCCGCTTAGCCAATAGCCCGCCAATTCAGGGGCCGGAAGCCGTCTCCATGCGCATCCTGCTGCCGGCTTATGTGACCAGCGAACTCAAAACCGCCTTCCAGATTGGTTTTACGATATTCATTCCGTTTTTGATTATCGATCTGGTGATCGCCAGCGTCCTGATGGCGCTGGGGATGATGATGGTGCCGCCTGCCACTATTGCCCTGCCGTTCAAGCTAATGCTATTCGTGCTGGTGGATGGCTGGCAGTTACTGGTCGGTTCGCTGGCACAGAGTTTCTACAGTTAGGAGTGAAAGATGACACCTGAATCGGTCATGATGATTGGCACCGAGGCGATGAAAGTTGCCCTCGCGCTTGCCGCTCCGTTGCTCCTGGTAGCCCTGGTAACGGGCTTGATTATCAGCATTCTGCAGGCCGCCACGCAGATTAACGAAATGACGCTCTCGTTCATTCCTAAAATCATTGCGGTATTTGTGACTATCATCATTGCCGGGCCGTGGATGCTCAATCTGCTGCTGGATTATATGCGCACGTTATACAGTAACCTGCCTTATATGATTGGATAAGCCCCGCATGTTTCATGTCACCAGCGATCAATGGCTTCAATGGCTCAGCATGTATTTCTGGCCCTTGTTGCGCATTATGGCGCTGATCATGACGGCCCCTATCCTGAGTGAGCGCTCTATCCCCCGGCGCGTAAAAATGGGGCTGGGTCTGGTGATTACCTTTATCGTCGCCCCGACTCTACCGCCAGTCGACGCGTCGATGTTTTCCTCTAATGGCTTATGGCTGGCGATACAACAGCTTCTGATAGGCATCGCGCTTGGTTTTACGATGCAGTTTGCCTTCGCGACGATTCGTTATGCCGGCGAGCTGATTGGCTTACAGATGGGCCTGTCGTTCGCGACCTTTGTCGATCCTACAAGCCACCTCAACATGCCTGTCCTTGCCCGATTTATGGACATGCTGGCGATGCTGCTGTTTTTAGTTCTCAATGGCCATTTATGGCTGATTTCAATGTTGGTAGACACCTTTCATACGCTGCCAATAGGCGGAGACCCGGTAAACAGCGACGCGTTTATGGCCATTACCCGCTCCGCGAGCATGATTTTCGTCAATGGCGTTATGCTGGCATTACCCATCATTACCCTGCTGCTGACCATTAACCTGGCGATGGGGTTATTGAACCGCATGTCTCCACAATTCTCCCTTTTTGTTATTGGTTTCCCGATAACATTGACGGTGGGTATTTTGCTGATGGTCGCTATGATGCCATTAATCGCGCCCTATACCGAACGTGTATTTGGTGAAGTTTTCAATCTATTAGCCGATATAGTCGGTGAACTGCCGAAGAAATAACAACCCACACTTTTTATATAGCCTCCCTAAGGAAATTCCTAAAATCAATTCAGGAAATCACCCCCTACGATATACCTGGCGCGGGTTAATTGTTTTTAAGGTTCTCACAGAACACAACATTTACTTTACTTTGAGATGATTCCTGGCAAATTATACGTAACTTTACGGGATAGTGGTTTCGCCTGAGGTCGTCCTGCTCATTGTTTATTACTTTTTTGCCTGGTGGTTCGGGGACCTCTGGCGAGGGTGAATTATCGTTACGCATTGAGTGAGGGTATGCCATGTCAACGATTATTATGGATTTATGCAGTTATACCCGGTTGGGACTAACGGGGTATCTGGCAAGCCGGGGGGTAAAGAAACGAGAAATCAACGACGTAACAACTGTTGATGAACTCGAATCGGCATGTGTGGCGTTACAACCCACGGTGGTGTTTATTAATGAGGACTGCTTCATTCACGATCCTGTTAGCAGTCAGCATATAAAAGAAATCATTACTCAACACCCCCGGACGTTATTTATTGTATTTATGGCAATAGCTAATATTCACTTCGATGAATATTTGTTAGTTCGCAAGAATTTATTGATCAGTTCCAAGTCAATAAAGCCTGAGTCCCTGGACGATATTTTGGCCGACTATCTTAGTAAAGAGAAAAAAAGTATTGGGCACATTAATTTACCCACGCTATCACTGAGCCGGACGGAATCCAGCATGCTCAAAATGTGGATGTCGGGGCAGGATACCATCCAAATATCCGATCAGATGAATATTAAAGCTAAAACGGTATCATCACATAAAGGTAATATAAAAAGGAAAATCAAAACGCATAATAAGCAAGTGATCTATCATGTCGTGCGTCTGACCGACAATGTGACCAGCGGTATCTTTGTGAATATGCGGTAAAAAATTGAAGGATCACCCTCCGGAACGGAGGGCGAAAAGACTAATCAAGCAATTCAACAAAAACCCCGTCCGGATGACCTTTTTCATTAAAGAACCAGATACCGAGCGGGTAATCATCAAGTGACACCAGGTACATCGTACCTTCATTGAATTCTTCAATAGCCAGCACAACACCCGGACGGCGCGGACCACCGTCCGTCTTGACCGTAACCCGATCGTTTACCTTCATATTCATCCTCCTGTTTCATTTGTGCCAGTGTAGAACAATTCTCAATAACTAACAGCGCCCGGGCGTTTGGCTGGCTATTTTTTCTACCGACTATACTTACCCGTGGGCCTGACAATGAGGTGAAACGGATGAGTACAGTTAAAGAGTACAGCGACACCGCAAAGCGGGACGTCAATGTCGACGTTGATGCCCTGCTGGCTGCAATAAACGAGATTTGTGAGAGCGAAATCCATCGTGTTGATGACGGCGAGGGTCAGCGCGTTAGCGTCGATGGGCGGGATTACCATACCTGGCGTGAACTGGCGGAGGCGTTCGAGCTTGATATTCACGACTTTAGCGTGACAGAAGTGAATCGCTAGAAAGAAAAAATCCCGGTCATGGGGTGGCCGGGATAAAGCTTGCTCTCGCAAGAAGCACTTGAAAATTCGTTACACCAGGGAATCTGATGTAACTGGCACCATATCCTCAAACTTATTGCATGACAAGGTAATATCTCTGTGCTGAATAATTTAGTTGCGTAATATTTTCATCGCGGGCACATCCATAAACCCCGCGCCATGCCGCTTACCTGCTTTGGTTTCGGGCTTTTCGCTAAGCGGCCTTACTAAAAAATGAGATTTGTCTTACCTGACTGCAAGGAGCAGACCATGCCAACACTTGACGACCCATTGCTGGTGTTTTCCGATGTTGACGGCACACTCCAGGATAGCCACACCGGCAACTGGCAGCCCGCGGCTGAGTGGCTTGCCCGTCTGCGTGAACATAATATCCCCCTGATCCTCTGTAGCAGTAAAACTGCCGCCGAAATGCTTGCCGTGCAAGACATGGTGGGTCTGGAAGGCCTGCCCTTTATCGCCGAAAACGGTGCTGTCATTCAGCTTGATGAACGCTGGCAGGATCACGAAAACTATCCGCGTATCATTACCGGTTCCTCCCACGATGAGATTGCTAAAGTGCTCATCGAATTGCGCAGCCGTGATGGCTATAAGTTCACGACCTTTAGCGAAATGGATGAACATGTCCTGGCCGATGTCACCGGTCTTACCCCGGCACAAGCCTCACTGGCTCGCTTACAGGAAGCTTCTGAGACCTTAATCTGGCGGGATAGCGATGAACACATGCAGGCTTTAGACGCAGAACTGGCCCAACTCGGCTTACGTTTTGTACAGGGGGCGAGATTCTGGCATGTCCTTGATGAACGCAGCGGGAAAGATCAGGCCGTAAACTGGCTGCTGCGCCAGTATCGCCATTACGATGGGGGCAGCCACGTCACTATAGGATTGGGCGATGGTCCTAACGATGCCCCTCTGTTGGACACCGTCAATTTCGCTATTGTGGTAAAAGGGCTGAACCGCCAGGGGATCCGCTTACAACACGATACGCCTGAGCGGGTATATCACTGCGCCCTTGAAGGCGCAGCGGGGTGGCGTGAAGGCATGGATTATGTGTTGGGTAACGGCGTCACGCCGTCTTCGGCGCAAACCTGATTACGACCATTATTTTTTGCGTGATACAACCGACTGTCGGCAACAGACTGGAGATACTCGAAATCATAGTTGCCGCTTTCCTGTGCGCTACTCACCCCAAGTGAGGCGGTAACACGAATGGTTTTGCTCTTTTGGACAAAAATTTCTTTGCTACTGATACGCTGGCGGATTTTTTCTGCAACGGCGGTAGCATCCGCAAGCGTCGCCCCCGGGAGCAAGACGCAAAACTCTTCTCCCCCGACGCGTCCGGCCACATCCTGCTCGCGAATCGATTTGCCAATTAAGCCCGCGGCATACGACAAGACCAAATCTCCCGCCTGATGGCCGAATCGATCGTTAACCCGTTTAAAATGGTCGAGGTCGATTTGAATCACCGAGAGCGGGAGATTTTGCGCCGCACACTCAGTTGTCAGCGCCTGGGCGCGTTCAAACAACGCGCCGCGATTATTCAGCCGCGTCAATGGGTCATACCAGGCCTGCCATTGCAAGGTATGCTGGAGCTGAAACATGTTGCTGACCATCCGGCGGATCACCCCCCAGGAGAGCAGCAGCATGGTGGTAAACAGCAGCCACAATAAAGCCAGGGCGATGCTGATACTGCCAAAATCACTGCGCAACCCCTCATGCAAGGTCTGGATACGCAACACACTGCCTTCGAAATGTTTCATTCTTTCCCAGCTTACAAACCGCGTTCCCAAACGCAAGCCGCCCGCTGTATCTCTGGCCATCTCCCGTAGCAGTTGCGCATGTTCATCAGGGGAAAATTGCTGGCCCGTCGTTCCGTCGTCTGCGGTAGTGGTTAGCAACGTAAACTGCGCATCATATAGCTGGTATTCTCCTTTATCCTGACTCTGTCGCGCTTCGGTCAGCAATGCCTTCATTGACGACACGGGAAAACTCATGGATAGCACGCCATACCAGTAGTTTTGAAAATCCAACGGTACACTGGCGGTCACCAGCGAATCGGCAATATTAGGTGTGTGTGCTTCGTCGCTAAACCAACGTACCCCACGCAGTTTGTTTTCGCGCTCACTTTGCCCACTAAACCAGGGGCTGGTCAGATGCTGGTAGTACTGCTGTACGATTTCATTGTTGTTCCCGACAGGCAGAGTAGAGATAAAAAAACCCGCCCGGGAGACATAAAGCGCACGGCGCGGAAACATCGTGGCACTAGAGGAAAAACGGAACAGATACCCGAGCTCCATCGCTGCGGTCAGTTCATTGTGCAACAACGGGTTGTCACGGCTTAGCGAGGCACTTTGGTCAACAAAATAGTCCGACACGCCATATAACGGCAGCGTCCGACGGTTATCCAGCCCTATTTGCCAGTAAGGAAGTATCCGCTCTTTTTCGAACTCCGCCTGGATGTTACGCAAAACATCGAAAGCCAGCGGAGTTTGAACCGCAGACTGCATACCATTGCGGAAAAAAAGCAGACGATCGATGCCTACCTGCATCTGCCTGTCCAGCACGTTGGCAACGTTATCCAGCGTGTTTCGCTGACTAACGACATAGGCGCCTCTCATCACAATGACTTCACGCCACGTCAGTACCGTAGAACAGACCAGCACAATAACAAAACAGAGATTCACGACCCGGCTGGGAACAAACCAGGTTTTGACAAACGCAAGTCGCGGAGGACTTTTTACGACTTTTTCCTGCCCCACAAAGACTCCCTGAATAAACGCAACGCTGATGCGTTATGCGATTGCCAATGGCAAAAAAACTGTAAGAAGAAAAACGCCCGGACATGCCGGGCGTTTTAGATGGCTATGCCTCTTCGCAAAGCTTTTGTCCTTCACCGGGAACCAATTCATCTTCCCGAAAGGCTTCACGTTTCACAGCGTGACCGTCATACCAGCGGCACTCCACCATTCCACTGGAATAACCGGTGACAATCATGCGCGGCCCACCATTTTTTGCTTTTACTTCATCACTGACCAAAAAGACCATCTTTGCCTCCTGTATCAGGGTGAAACGATTTCACCTTAGACGAAGTTTCAACCTTTTGCGTAGTGGCAAAATTGAGAATTCAGGCATGCGTACCACGCAACCGTGCAATAAGTTTCACCGCCGACAGAACTATCGCACCGATGATAAAACCCAATACCAGATTAGCCAGCACAGGGAGCAACGCCGCAACGACGGTATTACCGCCTTGCGCCATATGTTCAATGGCGTGGTGTAACGGCGCGATACCATGTACCACAATGCCACCGCCAACCAGGAACATGGCCAGCGTCCCGACGACCGACAATATTTTCATCAGCCATGGCGCAATAAATAACAAGCTTTTACCCAGCGCCTGCGCCAGTGCTGCCCGTTTTTCTGCCAGCCAGTAACCCATATCATCCAGCTTGACGATAATGCCCACCAGGCCATACACCCCAATCGTGACCAGTACCGCAATTCCGGACAGAATCAGCACCTGATTTAACAGCGGCGCTTCGGCCACAATGCCCAGGGTGATGGCGACAATTTCCGCCGAAAGAATAAAATCGGTGCGGATTGCGCCTTTCACTTTATCGCGTTCAAATTCGCGCGGATCTTGTGCGGCTATCGCGTTCAACCGCTGCTCGCGCGCTTGCGCCGTTTCTTTATGCTTACGGGCCTCCAGGCTGTGCAAGACTTTCTCGACACCTTCAAAGCACAGAAACGCCCCACCAATCATTAATAACGGTGTAACGGCCCAGGGAATAAAAGCGCTGATCAACAGTGCCAGCGGCACCAGAATCACTTTATTGAGCAGTGACCCTTTCGCCACGCTCCAGACAACGGGTAATTCGCGGTTTGCGCGTACGCCCGTAACCTGCTGGGCATTGAGGGAGAGATCGTCCCCCAGTACGCCTGCGGTCTTTTTCGCCGCCAGTTTACCCATCACCGAAATGTCATCCAGCAATGTGGCTATGTCATCGAGTAAAGTTAATAAGCTACTGCCTGCCAAAATGGTCTTCCTTATTGATTGTCTGTGATTTTTTGCCCGTTGATTCCCTTAGTATGATGTAAAAAGGCGGCAGCGAAAATCCTTCGGAGCAATACAACAAAAATTTAACAGATAAAATACAATTAACCGCTCGCCAGGGCGATAGTTTTGGCGTTTACTATATGCTTCCTTTTTATTTCGCTGTGAGGGAGTATGCGTTTCAGGCAGCTTTTACCGCTTATTAGTGCACTTTTCGCGCTGTATATTATTTGGGGTTCCACGTACTTTGTTATTCGCATCGGGGTTGAAAGCTGGCCACCGTTTATGATGGCTGGCGTACGTTTCCTTTCTGCCGGCATTTTGTTAATGGCGTTCCTGCTCATTACCGGCCATAAACTTCCCGCTTTACGCCCCCTGCTTAATGCAGCACTGATTGGCGTGTTACTGCTGGCCGTTGGTAACGGTTTTGTTACCGTTGCAGAACATCAGAATGTCCCTTCCGGCATCGCTGCCGTCGTTGTAGCGACCGTTCCGCTCTTTACGCTCTGCTTTAGCCATTTTTTTGGTATCCAGACCCGCAAATTAGAATGGATGGGTATTGCTATTGGTCTGGCAGGTATCATCCTGCTTAATAGCGGCGGCAACCTGAGCGGTAACCCATGGGGCGCGCTGATGATCCTCGTTGGCTCGTTAAGCTGGGCATTCGGTTCCGTCTATGGTTCCCGCATTGAATTACCCACGGGTATGATGGCTGGTGCAATCGAAATGCTGGCGGCAGGCATCTTACTGTTGGTCACCTCGGCGCTCAGCGGCGAGCGGATGACCACATTACCAACCGTGCAGGGCTTTATGGCTGTCGGCTATCTGGCGATTTTCGGTTCAGTGATTGCCATCAATGCCTATATGTATCTGATACGCAATGTCAGCCCGGCTATCGCCACCAGCTATGCCTACGTTAACCCGGTGGTAGCCGTTTTGCTGGGTACCGGTTTTGGCGGCGAGCATCTCTCCAGCATTGAGTGGCTCGCGCTCGGGATTATTATTATGGCTGTCGTACTGGTGACGCTGGGGAAATACCTCTTCCCTGCCCGCCCTGTCGTGACCCCTTGTGAAGCGGAAAAGTAGCGTTCATTGATGAATGCCACGTGTGTCGATCTGCGCGGTGTCGCCGCCCCCGCAGATCCACTCTTCAAGCCGCTCGCCCAGCGCATCGTCCGTTAATTTAAGCCGCCCGCGTAACGCACACTCCCAGACAATTAAGACCCGCCACCCCTGTTCATGCAATAGTGCGCTATCGCGCTTATCACGCACGACATTTTTACCGATTTTTTCCAGCCAGAACTCAGTTCGCGTCGCGGGTACTTTAAATAAATGGCAGTCGTGGTGATGCCAGAAACAGCCATGGGTAAAAATGACGGCGCGATACTCATCCAGCACAAAATCAGGGCGCCCGGGTAATGCGGCATCCTGGACACGATACGTCAGGCCTAGTGTTTCCAGCAGCGAAGCAAGCCTTTTTTCAATTGCTGTGTCACGGGTGGCAATGGCACGCATGTTTTTGCTGCGCGTCGCTTTATCGTGGACATCTGCCATTCGCTCCCCCTCACGCTATCAGTCTGGTTGGTGATGACCAAAACGATGTAATACATCGTTATCCAGCCCGTGATAATCACCACGCAATTCGGCGCTGATTTTCGCCATAAACTGCACCAGATAATCGGCATTATGCTGCGCCAGCGCCCTCCCCTTTTCCGTCTGCATGGTGGCAGGCAACGTCAGTAGCTTGGTCTGAAAATGGTCAAGCGCATAACGTTTATCATTGAGTTCGCGCCCGTCGGCAAAGGGATCGTTGCTATCAAATAGCGCCACTCCCAACGAACCGGCCACCGCAAAAACACGCGCCAGCCCAATCGCACCCAGGGCTTCAAGCCTGTCGGCATCCTGGACAATTTTCGCTTCAGGCGTTTGTGGCACGATCCCGGCGCTATAGCTGTGCGCCTCAATAGCGTGGCGTACCGCAGGGTAGCGCTCTTCCGGGAAGAGTGGAAAATCTGCGCGCAGGATCGCTGTCGTTTTTTCCGCCGCCATGCGTGAGGCTAATGACCGCTGCGGATCATTTTTTGCCAGGCTCACAATATCGTGAAAGTAGCAGGCCGTCAGAATCACCAGCCCATCCACCTCCTGGCCCGCCATAAGGTGCTGTGCGGTACGCCAGACCCGGCGAAAATGGGCGACATCATGAGCGGCGTCCGCCTGGGTATAATGTTGCGCGACCCACGCATCAAAGCGTTGTTGCCATTCAGTTAAGATCATTATCACTCCTTCCAGGGAAAGCCGTAACCATAGCACTATTTTATTTCATTGCTTAGGCGTCCTTCCTTTTATGGGCGGGGCAGCCCCTGCAATGCGCCAATATGAGCTCCGTTGCGCTATCATCGCTACTGCAACAACACATATCATTTCACCAAAAATGCGAAATCATCGTATTACACTGGCTGAGCAACCCTTTAAAAAGACTTTATATAGTATCAAATACCAACTACAGCCTATATTTATATTGAAAAATCGCTTTTTTTTGCAGTTTTTTTGTTCACTTCAATTCATTTTAAAAATAATTAATCACACCCTTATGCAACGTACGCAATAAAATCCATCTAAAAAGGCCAGTATATTAATTTCACTTCTATGATAGTATTTAACGGCTATCAGCATTGAGTTGCTCTATTTTATTTATCATCCTTTTCTTCAATGATGTGCCCGGGGGATACCCCGGGCTTTTTTTTCGCCTTTTAAATTCACCACCTAAATACAGCCCACTCAAACATAAAAATTCAAAATAAAATACACTTCAATTATATTTTTAACTCATTAATAAAAACCACAAATGCAATAGAATCAATGAAATGAATACATCGAACCACTTTAAATTCACAGAAAAAATACCACCACCCATGGAAACATTTTGCAATATTTTAAATAATTTGCTTACATATTTGGCGTAAAAATTAATGAACTTAATAGAATAGTATTCAGTTTGTAATTTCGGATGAAATTGCAAATATTCATATAAATTATGATCTCAAGGGAATAGATTATGAAAAGAAAAGTACTGGCGATTTTAGTGCCTGCATTATTATTCGCAGGCGCAGCAAATGCGGCGGAAATTTATAACAAGAACGGTAATAAAGTCGATTTCTACGGAAAAATGGTCGGCGAACGCATTTGGTCTGACACTGATCAACACAACAGCGAAAATGAAGATACCTCTTACGCCCGTATCGGTATTAAGGGTGAAACCCAGATCAACAGCGAACTCACCGGCTTTGGTCAGTGGGAATACAATATGGATGCCAGCCATCCTGAAGGCGGCCAGGATGAGAGTACACGTCTCGCCTTCGCTGGTCTGAAATTTGGCAACTTTGGTTCTTTCGATTATGGCCGTAATTATGGCGTCGCTTACGATGTCGCGGCATACACCGATATGCTGGTTGAATGGGGTGGTGATTCCTGGGCTTCCGCCGACAACTTTATGAATGGCCGTACCAATGGCGTTGCGACTTACCGTGTCACTGATTTCTTCGGTGAAGTTGAAGGCCTGAATCTGGCGCTGCAATATCAAGGCAAAAACGACAACCGTATCGTAAGAAAACAAAACGGCGACGGTTACAGCATGTCTGCTTCTTATCAGTTCGATGGATTTGGATTTGCCGCAACCTACGGTAAAGCGGACCGTACTGACGAGCAGAGTGGCGACCGTAAAGGCGATAACGCCGAAATCTGGTCCATCGCGGCAAAATACGATGCAAACAATGTTTACGCTGCAATGATGTACGGCGAAACCCGTAACATGACCGTTGAGAAAGACGGCCAGTTTGCTAATAAAACGCAGAACTTCGAAGCCGTTATCCAGTACCAGTTTGATTTCGGTTTGCGCCCTTCTCTCGGTTATGTCTACTCTAAAGGCGATGACCTGAGCCGTCGCGGTAGCTTTAAAGGCGGCGACGCTGCGCGCGTAAACTACATCGAGCTCGGTACCTGGTACTACTTCAACAAAAACATGAACGTTTACGCGGCATACCAGTTCAACTTGCTGGATGACACGCGCTACGTTCGTGAAACAGGCACCAATAAAAACGACCAGTTCGCACTGGGTATTGTTTACCAGTTCTAAGCATACTTTTCTTTCAAAGCCCGCCGCGAGCGGGCTTTTTTGTGGCAAAAGCACAGACCGGCCGCATGATATGGCATGCACTTAAAAAATTTACGGGAGTAATGAGAAAAACATCTGTGACAAGAGTCGTTGAAAGCAAAGCGCGTAACTGTTTGAATAGTGGCGGAGAGAGGGGGATTTGAACCCCCGGTAGAGTTGCCCCTACTCCGGTTTTCGAGACCGGTCCGTTCAGCCGCTCCGGCATCTCTCCGTTTCAATGGTTGCCATGATGCCAGGTAATTTGGCATTTTAACAGACCCTGTCCCGTTAATTTGGTTCAAGTGGCGAGTTTGCGAGCAAAGCGATGATTAAGTGGCCCTGGAAAACAAAGGAAGCTTCTCACGGTGCGGAATTCCCATGGGAAGAAGCATTAAGTATCCCCGTGTTAGCGAGTCTTTCTTTAGATGAACAAGAGAAACTGGTTCAACTTGCAGACCGTTTTTTGCAACAAAAGCGGCTGGTTGCCTTGCAAGGTTTCGAACTGGATGCGCTAAAGAGCGCGCGTATCGGCCTGCTCTTTTGCCTGCCGGTACTGGAACTCGGTCTTGAATGGCTGGATGGTTTCCATGAAGTGCTCATCTACCCCGCTCCGTTTGTCGTTGACGATGAATGGGAAGACGGTATTGGCCTTGTGCATAGCCAGCGTCTCGTCCAGTCGGGGCAAAGCTGGCAGCAGGGCCCCATTGTCCTGAACTGGCTCGACATCCAGGATTCGTTCGATGCATCAGGATTCAACCTGATCATTCACGAAGTCGCACACAAACTGGACGCCCGCAATGGCGACAGGGCAAGCGGTATTCCACTTATCCCTATGCGCGAAGTGGCAGGCTGGGAGCACGATCTGCACGCTGCGATGGACAATATTCAGGATGAAATCGACCTGGTAGGAGAAAGCGCGGCCAGTATCGATGCCTATGCGGCAACCGATCCTGCAGAGTGTTTTGCCGTGCTGTCGGAGTATTTTTTCAGCGCACCTGAACTGTTCGCCCCACGTTTCCCGGCGTTATGGCAACGTTTCTGTCACTTCTATGGTCAGGATCCGTTATCGCGTCTGCGCGATCGGCCTTATTCAGCAAATGATCCCGTAAGCCGTGTGCACTAAAAAGGCAATCTGCACTTTAATTCGCCAATTGAATCAGCAAGTTAAATTAGGTATTGACACATATGAACGTGGCAAGTAGTATGCGCCCCGTTCACACGATTCCTCTGTAGTTCAGTCGGTAGAACGGCGGACTGTTAATCCGTATGTCACTGGTTCGAGTCCAGTCAGAGGAGCCAAATTTAGAAAACCCGCTTAAGGCAACTTAAGCGGGTTTTTGCTTTTATGGCCTCACATCCCCTTCTCTGCCAGCGCCTGTAATTCGCCTTTCAGCCAGTCCGTTGCCGCACGCTTACCACTGCGCTTATGCGAATAAATTTTTACCTCAAACGGCGGCACGGCAAAGGGGAGATCAAAAAGCGCTAATTGCGCCGCCAGCTTCATCTTCCCGGCGGCAAAACGCGGAATAGCGAGCAACAGGTCGCTCTGCTCAATAATGAACGGCGCGCTGAGCATCGAGGGTGTTTTTATCGTCACCTTCCGCGTATACCCCATCCGCTCCAGTTGCAGATCCAAAATACCCTGCTTCTCGTTCCAGGGGGTGACAACCAGATGCCTGGCCGCAAGATAATCTTCGAGCGTGAGCCGCGTGCGCTGGCTGTTACTGATGACGACATACTCATCTTCAAACCAGACAATTTCGTCCAGTTCTGGATGCGCCACGTCATCCGGCGCACTGAACCCCAGCGCCAGATCAATCTCGCCTGCAAGCAATTCCGTCAACGCCGGGCTATGCGGTAAATAACGCAACTCAAAACGCAGTCCTGGCGCAGTATCCTGCAACCGATTCATTAAGGCCGGAAAGATACAAAACGCAGTGAAATCAGTAATAGCAATCTGAAAGCAACCGGTACTGCTGGCCGCGTCAAACGCTGGTTGTGGCGTCAGTTCCTGATTAAGGGACTTCAACGCCGGGGCGATAGCAGGTGCGAGCTGGGTCGCATACACGCTGGGGCACATCCGGTGGCCTTCGCGATAGAACAGTGGATCGTTCAATGTGACGCGTAGCCGCGACAGCGCATGACTGAGCGCAGACGTACTCATCGCCAGCTCCTCGGCGGCCGCTCTGACGGAACGATGTCGATAGATAGCGTCAAAAACGGGCAAAAGGTTTAGATCAAGACGTCGCAAAGCATGATGCATAATATTCATCAACCAGTGATTTCATTGCACTTAATTCTTTTAACAATACCCCTTATGCTTAACGCCAGCAATTTGAACCCACGCATAACAGACAGGAAGAGAAATGAGCATCACGATTCGCCAGGCACGCCCAACGGACGCAAATGCAATTTATGACATGATTTATGAACTGGCGGTGTACGAAAAAGCCCCGGAAGAAGTGGTGACCACGCCGGACGAAATTAAGGCCACTCTGTTTGGTGCCGACAGTAAAACCGAAGCGTTAATCTGCGAGATCGACGGTAAAGTGGCAGGTTATGCGGTCTTCTTCACCAGCTACTCTACCTGGCTCGGACGCAACGGTATCTATATGGAAGATTTGTACATTTCCCCGGACTATCGCGGCGCAGGGGCAGGCAAAGCTTTACTGAAATACATTGCGCAATGCGCGGTGCAGCGCAAATGTGGTCGTCTGGAATGGAGCGTGCTCGACTGGAACAAACCAGCAATTGATTTCTACCTGAGCATCGGCGCACTGCCGCAAAGCGAGTGGGTACGCTATCGTCTTGATGGCGATGCGCTGCTGAAATTTGCGGAGTAACATGCAACGCGCGTATCCCCCGACGACATCCGTACGCGGGGGACGCTGTTTTCAAATCTGGTAATCAATCACCTCTTCGTCCGGCTCCATCACCTGGCGTTTGATATCCTCAACCGACAGCCCTGCATTACAGAGCTCAATAAAGCGCCAGACATAATTGCGCTGCAGTTGACCACGTTTAAGCCCAAGCCAGACGGTATTGGCATCGAACAGATGACGCGTATCCAGCCGCACCAGCTTGCCCTCTTCGTTCTCCCCGCTCGACTGCTCGGCCACCAGCCCAACCCCCAGCCCCAATTCAACGTAGGTTTTGATGACATCCGAATCCTGCGCGCTGAGCACAATATCCGGCAGCAGCCCCTTGCGACCAAACGCTTCATCAATACGCGAACGTCCGGTGATCCCCTGTCGATAGGTGATCAGCGGCCAACGGCTGATCTCTTCAAGCGTAAGAGGAGAGGTTTGCAATAAGGGATGATCTTTAGGAACCAGCAGGCTGTGGTGCCAGCGGAACCAGGGGAAAGCAGCGAGAGTACTGTCATTGCTGAGTCGCTCACTGGCGATGCCGATATCTGCGCCACCATTGTGCAACAGCGTCTCAATCTCCTGCGGCGTCCCTTGAATCAGCTCAAGACGAACTTCGGGGAACAGCGCGCGGAACGATTTAATCACCGTAGGCAGGCTGTAACGGGCCTGTGTATGCGTTGTCGCAATCGTCAGCACGCCGGATGTGTCATTCGTGAAAAGGTCAGCGAGGCGGCGCACATTGCTCGCCTCATTGAGAATACGTTCGGCTATCACCAACAGCGCTTTACCCGGCTCGGTCATCCCCAGCAGCCGTTTGCCCCGACGGATGAAAATCTCAATCCCCAGCTCTTCTTCAAGCTCGCGGATATGACGACTCACCCCGGATTGCGATGTATAGAGCATGTTGGCGACTTCGGTCAGATTATAATCCCGGCGCGCCGCTTCCCGGATAATTTTCAGTTGCTGGAAATTCACCCTTCCCTCCAGGGCCATCAGACATGACGCTATTGTTAAAGTCTGAGGCCTGGCAGAACAAATAATAAAAACCAGCATGTTATTCCATAATGGAATAACGCCTAACTTACCAACTGCAACTCCTGGCTGTCCATCGCCGGGCGGCTTACCAGAGACATAAGAATATCTTTTACCGCCTGTGCCTGTGGCGAGAGCGTACCGCGGGCAGAAACGTTCAGAGAGAGCGGTAAATTCATCGACGGCGTGGTAATACGCGCCATCCAGCCATTCGCCGCGCTGCTCAACGAGCGGGCGGCGGATTCCGGCAGCACCGTTACGCCCATACCACTGGCAATCGCCGCCGTGAGGGTCGCGATCGATTCGATTTCACCGATGATTTTTGCCGTCAGGCGACGCAACGAGAACGCTTCATCAACCCGCAAACGCACCGCGCTGTAGTCACGTGGCAGGAACAGGTTCATCTCTGCAACGGCTGTCAAATCAACGCTTTGTCCTGGGCAATCGCGCGTACCGACCAGATACAAATCTTCTTTCAGCAGCGGTAAGCTGTTGATGCCAGAACCGGGTGCGCGCTCATACAGCACGGCCATATCGAGTTGACCACTCAGGAGCTTGTCGTTCAGTACCGTACCGCTATTTTCATGCAAATATACGGTCACTTCCGGTAACTCTGAGCGCACCGCCTGCAGTAGCGGCATCGTTACCGATGAGGCTGCCGTGCCCGGTGCAAGACCGATGGAGACCTGTCCACGCAGGCATTGCCCCACGTTGTTCACCGCCAGTTGTGCCTGTTCGCACTGACGCAGGATAGTCCGCGCATGGGCATAGAGGATCTTGCCCGCTTCGGTCGGCGTCACGCCGCGCTTAGTGCGAATCAGCAACTGCTGATCCAGTTCGCCTTCCAGCGTAGCCACCTGCTGGCTCAGCGCGGGCTGCGCGATATGCAGTACCTCAGCGGCCTGAGTCAGGCTGCCGATATCGACGATTTTTACGAAGTATTTCAGGCGTCTTAAGTTCATTTTGCCTCCTGTTCGGAATACCAGTGCCAACGCCGGCAGTCATGTTGTCGGAGGAGTTGCAATATGCTTGCCAGTTTTAGATAAGTCATCTGACCATCGCTAACAGGCTGGATAATAAGAGATTCTGATAACCAGGGGGATATGATTACTGAAACAGTGGTTTGGCCGATGCCCCATAAGAGACTCCTCTGCCTCATGATGGTGCAAACAGGCGCCAGACTGACTATCTTGCAGGCGCATTGTCGAAATAGTCGACAAACAGAACGAGAAAGGTATTGCAGCCTTTGACAAGGCGATCAGGCATCGTTAATATGCGCCCCGTTCACACGATTCCTCTGTAGTTCAGTCGGTAGAACGGCGGACTGTTAATCCGTATGTCACTGGTTCGAGTCCAGTCAGAGGAGCCAAATTTAGAAAACCCGCTTAAGGCAACTTAAGCGGGTTTTTGCTTTTCAGCGCAGCGCACGCCGTTCATTCGACAAATCCGCAGCGGGCACTTATTCTTTTCTAAGGTTTTACCGGAAGATGCCGATGATACTGTGAGGCTTTGTCCTCGCACTGTTAGATTTTTTTGTTTGTTAACAATAGGATGATCGAAATGGATACATTGCAAATCGCATCATTATCGACCAGTCTCAGTGCTTATAACCTCCAGAACCAGGTCGGCACCATTGTCCTGAGAAAAGCGCTGGATAACCAGGAGGCAACGGCAACCGGTATCATTAATCAGATACCTCAGGTGCCGGCAAATCCGTCAATTGGTCGTCACGTGAATACCACCGCATAAGCAAGTTTGCCCAATTACGCTTGCATTTATTGGGCATTCCTGAGTACCTATGCTGCCAGGCCCGCCCAGATGCGGGCTTTTTTATCTGTGGTTTACAACCGTTCTTTACTCAAACCAGCGCTGTGCGCGGACTCGCTGATATTCACCGGCATGCCGGAGCGGCGTTCAAGCACCTCAGCCGCCCTCAACGCATCCACGCCCTCGCCTTTAATGACGGCATGTAGCGTCGGCGTCAGAGGCAGCGGGACTTTATTCGTGGATTCAAACTCGGCGCGATTGCGCGATAGCGGTTCGTGGACTTCAACCCAGCGGCTGCCATCCGGCTCTACGGTTGCTTTCACCGGCTGGTCAATCAACTGCACACGGGTGCCCACCGGCACATTATCGAAGAGATATTTGATGTCGTTATTACGCAGGCGAATGCAGCCCTGGCTGACGCGCAGCCCGATGCCGAAATTGGCGTTGGTCCCATGGATGGCATACAGCTTGCCGATATAAATAGCATACAGCCCCATCGGATTATCCGGCCCGGCAGGCACCATCGCAGGCAGGGTTTTCCCCTCTTTGGCATATTCGCGGCGGGTGTTCGGCGTAGGAGACCAGGTGGGGCCTTCCTGCTTACGTTCAACAGCAGTAACCCAGTTACGTGGCGTTTCGCGTCCGGCCTGACCAATGCCAATAGGCAGGATCTCAACGGTATTGCTGTCTTTGGGATAGTAGTAAAGGCGCATTTCAGCGACATTCACTACGATGCCCTGACGCACCGTGTCGGGCAGAATGATCTGCTGCGGCACAATCAGTTCGGACCCCGCTTTCGGTAAGAAAGGATCAACACCGGGATTAGCCTCCAGCATATTGCTCAACCCCTGGCCGTACTGCGCGGCAAAGGCCTCCAGCGGCAGTGTATTACCCTGCGGCACGGTGACGACCTGCACGCTGCCGACCAGGCGGCTTCCCTCCGGCGGCAATGGGTAACTCACCGCCAGCACGCTCTGACTGGCGAGCAAAATAAAAAGGCCATAAAACAGTTTAATACGACGCATGATTTCCTTTCCTCAGACGCGACAGGCGTAGCCTAATCATAGTCTTTTTTGTCCCTGTCTCGCTAATGCTCACGGGTTATACAACGAACGCGTAATGCGACCCATCAGGCATCTTCATGCACCATATCGCCCTTCCCCTCGCTTCGCTTGCTAAGCATTCCGATTGCGCGTAGGCTGGCGACAATTAAAACCAATCGGTCTAAATTATGAGTAACGAAACGGTCGTTGCGCAAAAACCCCGGCGTGGCAGGCCTCCAAAGGTCGAACGCGCGTTTACTGACACCCGCCAGGAACTGATTCGTTCGGGTCTGGCGGTGCTGACGGAGACGGGATATTTGTCGGCGGGTATCGATGCGGTCATTAAAAATATCGCCGTACCGAAGGGATCGTTTTACCACTGCTTTAAGAGCAAACAGGAATTTGGCATGGCGGTGCTTGCAACCTACGGTTCCTTTTTTGCCCATAAATTAGACAAATACCTGCTTGATGGCACCCTGCCGCCGCTTGAGCGGATGGCCGCTTTTGTGCTTCATGCAGGTCAGGGGATGGCGAAATATCAGTTCCGCCGCGGTTGTCTTGTTGGCAACCTGCTACAGGAGTCCCCCCTCTTACCCGAAGCGTTCCCCCAACGATTAAAAGCGATCCTCGAAGAGTGGGAAACGCGCGTCGCCCGTTGCTTTACCGAGGCGCAAGCACAAGGCGTTATCCCGCAGGACGCTTCGCCGGAAAAACTGGCGCGGGTGTTCTGGTCCGGCTGGGAAGGCGCGGTGATGCGCGCCAAACTGTTCCAGTCCGCCGACCCGCTCAATCAGTACTGGGAATTCTTTTTGTACAGCATTACTCAAAAATAACACCTGCACAGGACGGCCCTGGCGCCGAAAACCACAGTCAGACGAGGAAATCTCAGTCATGAAAGCTTTAGTTCTGGAACAGATTGAAAACAAAACCCTGGCAGCCGTGAAAGATATCGCTCTGCCCACCCTCGCCGATGGCGATGTGCTGGTCGACATCGACTGGTCCAGCCTTAATTACAAAGACGCGCTGGCGATCACCGGCAAAGGGAAGATCATTCGTCAGTTCCCGATGGTACCGGGCATCGATTTCTCTGGTCGCGTCAGCGAAAGCCGCGATCCGCGCTTTGTTCCCGGCCAGTCGGTGATCCTCACCGGCTGGGGCGTGGGTGAAAACCACTGGGGCGGTCTGGCCGCACAGGCGTGTGTAAAAGGCGACTGGCTGGTTTCTCTGCCAGACGCGCTCAGCGCCCGCAACGCGATGATTATCGGTACCGCAGGTTTTACCGCCATGCTCTGCGTGGATGCGCTGGTTGAAGCTGGCGTGAAACCGGAAAGCGGTAAAGTGCTGGTCACCGGGGCCAGCGGCGGCGTTGGCAGTACCGCCGTTGTGCTGTTGAAAGCGCTGGGTTACACCGTTGTCGCGGTCTCTGGCCGTGAATCCACCCACGACTTCCTGCGCCAGTTAGGTGCCGATGAAATTCTGCCGCGCAGCGATTTCGAAGAGACCCGTCCGCTGGAAAAACAGCTATGGGCCGGTGCCGTCGATACCGTCGGCAGCAAAGTGCTGGCAAAAGTACTGGCACAGACAAACTACCGTGGCTGCGTTGCCGCCTGCGGCCTGGCGGGTGGCTTCGATCTGCCCACCACCGTGATGCCGTTTATTCTGCGTAACGTCCGCCTGCAGGGTGTGGACTCCGTGATGGTGCCGACCGCTGAACGCGCTGCGGTCTGGGCGCGTCTGGCCAGTCTGTTGCCGGAGAGCTACTACCAGCAGGCATCCACTGAAATCGGCCTGGAGCAGGCTCCGGCGTTTGCCGCCGATTTCCTGAGTAACAAGATTCAGGGCCGTACGCTGGTGAAAATCAACGGCTAACGTTTACCCCGGCGCGCCCTGTCGCGCCGTCTTCGCACCATACGTCCCGTTAGCACCCCATTATCATTAGATTTGCGCACTCAATGCGCGGCAATGGCATTGAAGGCAGGCATCCTCCGAAACCCATCATCCGGAGTTATTGTTTCATAAAGCTGTGACATACTATCGTCTACAGCCGTACACCTGTGAAACAAGGAGTTAATGATGAATAAAAAGGGTGCACATCTGACCCCGGAACAGGCACTGGATCAACTTGAAGCCCTGTATGAGCAGTCAGTGTCGAACCTGCGTGCAGCCATCAGCCGTTATATCGAAGATGGCACGCTACCCACGCGCGAAGCACGCGCCAACGGCCTTTTCGTCTATCCTGAACTGTCGGTAAGTTGGGATGGCAGCGCCACCAACCCACCGAAAACCCGCGCTTACGCCCGTTTCACCCACTCTGGCTGTTACACCACCACCGTCACCCGCCCCACCCTGTTTCGCAGCTATTTACACGAACAACTCACGCTGCTGTGCCAGGACTATGGCGCACATATTGAAGTAGGGCTATCAGCACATGAAATCCCGTATCCCTATGTTATTGACGGCTCGGAACTGACGCTGGACCGTTCAATGAGCGCCGGGTTGACCCGCCATTTCCCCACCACCGAACTGGCGCAAATTGGCGATGAAACCGCCGACGGTCTGTTCCATCCTACCGAGCTCTATCCGCTGTCGCATTTCGATGCCCGCCGCGTGGATTTCTCACTGGCCCGTCTGCGCCACTACACCGGCACCCCGGTGGAACACTTCCAGCCGTTCGTGCTGTTCACCAACTACACCCGCTACGTAGATGAGTTTGTCCGTTGGGGATGCAGCCAGATTCTGGACCCGGAAAGCCCCTATGTTGCCCTCTCCTGTGCGGGCGGCCACTGGGTCACCGCTGATACCGATGCCCCGGAAGAGGCCATCTCCGATCTGGCCTGGAAAAAACACCAGATGCCGGCCTGGCATTTAATCACCGCCGACGGTCAGGGCATCACCCTGATTAACATTGGCGTCGGCCCGTCAAACGCGAAAACCATTTGTGACCATCTGGCGGTGTTGCGCCCGGATGTATGGATGATGATTGGCCACTGCGGCGGCCTGCGTGAAAGCCAGTCGATTGGTGACTATGTGCTGGCGCATGCTTATCTGCGAGATGATCACGTGCTGGATGCCGTACTGCCCCCGGATATCCCCATTCCGAGTATCGCCGAGGTGCAGCGCGCGCTGTACGATGCCACCAAAGAGGTGAGCGGCATGCCCGGCGAAGAAGTCAAACAGCGCCTGCGTACCGGCACCGTGGTCACTACCGATGACCGTAACTGGGAGCTGCGTTATTCCGCGTCGGCGCTGCGTTTTAACCTGAGTCGCGCGGTGGCAATCGACATGGAAAGCGCCACCATTGCCGCCCAGGGTTACCGCTTTCGCGTGCCGTACGGCACATTACTGTGTGTCTCTGATAAACCGCTGCACGGCGAAATCAAACTGCCGGGTCAGGCCAACCGTTTTTATGAAGGGGCGATTTCCGAGCATTTGCAGATTGGCATTCGCGCCATTGACCTGCTGCGGGCAGAAGGTGATCGGTTACATTCACGTAAACTGCGCACCTTTAACGAACCCCCGTTCCGCTAACAATTAAGGAAGGATTCTTATGCAAACCCCAACACCGCTGGCAGCACTGCGTACACAGCTAGCGGCCATGGAAGTCGACGGCATGATTGTGCCACGCGCTGATGCCTACCAGAGCGAAGACTGCGCGCCGCACGATAACAAACTGGCCTGGCTGACCGGCTTTAGCGGCTCGGCGGGCCTGGCGCTGATCCTGCGTGACCGGGCGCTGATGTTTGTCGACGGACGCTACCAGGTGCAGGTTCGCCAGGAGGTCGATCTCAACGCATTTGAGATCCACCATCTGCACAATGAACCGCTGGCGCAATGGCTTAACGACTCGCTGCCCGCTGGCAGTCGTATCGCCTTTGAGCCGTTGCTGATGGTCAACAGCCAGTTTACCGCACTGGAGGCGACCCACTGTGAACTGGTGGCGCTGAATAACGATCCGTTTGATGCCATCTGGCACGACCGCCCGCCGGCCCCCTGTGGAGCAATCCGCGAAATGCCGCTGGAAATCAGCGGTGAAAGGAGCAAGGCGAAACGTGCGCGCGTTGCACAGCTTCTGGCAAAAGAAGGTGTCGATCTGCTGGCCATCACCCAGCCGGACAATATTGCCTGGCTGTTGAATATTCGGGGGTCGGATGTGGCGATGAACCCGGTCGCTCACTCATTCGCCCTGCTCAGCCGTGATGGAGAGATGGAGTGGTTTATCGATGCGGCGTAAACGCATGCCTTATCGGATGACCTGAAATCTTCCCTGCGGATCTCCGCATGGACCGATTTTCTGCCCCACTGTCAGCAAGCGGCCGCTGGCAAGAAAGTGATGCTGGACGCCGATTACGCCCCGGTCGCCCTGCGTTTTGCTATCGAGCACAATGGCGGCGACGTGGTCTGGCACGCGGACCCCATTACGCTTATCAAAGCGCACAAAAACCCCGTTGAGCTGGAAGGTTATCGCGACAGCCACCGTCAGGATGGCGCGGCGTGGGTTAACTTCCTGGCATGGCTGGCGCGTGAAGTTCCGGCACGCGAAGCCGCAGGCAACCCGCTGACTGAGCTGGAAGCGCAGGCAAAACAGCTCACTTTCCGCCAGCAACAGGCCGGTTTCGTTGAGCAGAGCTTTAGTACCATTTCCGCCTCTGCCAGCAACGCTGCCATGTGCCACTATCACGCCAGCGAAGCCACCAACGCCGCCATTACCCGCAGCAATTTCTACCTGAATGACTCAGGCGGCCAGTATCACAATGGCACAACCGATACCACGCGCACATTGTCGTTTGGCCCCCTGTCTGATGAACAGCGTTTGCACTATACCGCCGTACTGAAAGGCTTTTTGTCGATGCTGACGCTGCAGTTCCCGAGCGGCACGCAGGGGCACCAGATCGATGCCTTTGCCCGTCGCGCGCTCTGGGAATTAGGTCTCGATTTCGACCACGGTACCGGGCATGGTGTGGGACATCAGTTGTTGATTCACGAACAGCCACATCGCATAGCCAAAAAGGTCAACCCATGGCCGCTGGTCGCCGGGAATATCATGACCATCGAACCAGGCTATTACCTGGCCGATCGCTACGGCATTCGCATTGAAAACCAGGTGGAGGTCGTAGAAAGCCAGCCCGGATTCTGCCGCTTCTCATCGCTGACGCTGGTGCCAGTGGATCTTAGCCAGGTGGAGTGGTCGCGGCTCTCGGAGCAGGAAAAACAGTGGCTTGATACCTACCACCAGCAGGTTCGCGCCACGCTTTCGCCGCTGGTCGACAGTGATGCCAGAGCATGGCTGAATGCAGCAACGGCCCCGGTGTGCACTTATATCGGTTAAGCAATATAAAGCCTGCACAGACTTAATGTGCAGGCTTTAATGTGATGGCGAGGTTTAACCGTTTTAAGCATTATCCCCATTTTATTCAAAGGTTATTTGCACGCTCACTCGACCACTGCCATTTAATATTGCGGATAAAATACATCAATGACATACCTTTCTTGACATAGCCTTACTAATAGCATGGTATTGTGTTTCCGCATTAACACCCAGTCGCTATCGTAATATCCATTAGGATTTTTCCTAAGTCAAATTGATTAATTCTTATTTTCTTTAAGACAATGAGAGAGTTATTGATTTTGTTTTGCGCAGCTATATAGAATAAACCAGCCAATACCAGGATGCCCAGGGGTTTCAAGGGAATGAAATTTTTAATAAATATTGATAATGATACATTGTTCTCTACTGGCATCGTCGGTTTAATTCGTGACGCTATTAAAGAATGCAATGTCTCTTCGCCTTCTCTTTCCTCAGATTTTAGCGTTGAGAATATTCACAAAGCCGATTTCATTTTCATGACCGTCTGTGCCGGTGAATATTATTTATGTTTTAAAGACTTAATTAACAGAAAAAAGTCAGTTAAGATTTTTGTTTTTGTCGCCAGCGACAATATTCCTCTCAAGCACAGCCTGCCTGACTGCATTAAAGACGCGCAGTTTTTTGCCTGTAAAGAGCGTTCGTCCGTGGTTTACGATGCCATTGTCAGCGCTATTCACAGCTATCCGGCGGCAAAAGAACGCGCCAAAAGCGCGGGAAAATGCGCTTACTCCTGTATTAATTGTAACTACCGTGCCCTCTCCTTTACCCAGGAGAAGATTGCCTATGGTTTAAATGCCTGCATGGGCATGAACGATATCGCCGATCGTATCGGTATCACCTACAAGACAGCCATTAGCCATAAAAAGAATATTATGAATAAATTCGACCTGAGCAGTAAACGCGAACTGTATGAATTTATTGCCTGTTATCACAAAAAGAAGCATTAGTGCTTATCATGGAGCTAACGATGCTTTGCCGATTAAAGCATGCTTTACTTGCCAATAATATCAACCTTTACTACCAACCTATTTACTCTGCCTGCACAAAAAAGATTGTCGGGTTTGAAGCGTTATTGCGATGGCGTGATTCGCGATTCGGACGAGTCTGCCCGGAAACATTGATCGGGCTCGCCGTTGAAAATGGCCTGATGAGTACCGTTTCGCTCTACGTTATTAAAAAAGCCATTGCCGAAATGGCGACATTATTGGCCCGGCACGGACTCTTATTAAACCTGAACATCACACCTGGCGATCTGAATTCAATCTCATTTAAGAAAACGCTGCTTAATGAACTTGCGCGCCATCAACTCAATGCCTCGTCCATTGTGCTGGAGATAACCGAGGTCAGTTGCAACGATACCCAGGCGCTCATGACTAACGCGACACAGTTCAGACAACACGGTTTCCACCTGGCGCTGGATGATTTTGGTAAAGGTTGTTCAAATCACGAAAGGCTGCTCAGCCTTCCCGTAACCGATGTCAAAATAGATAAATCCCTGACTCAGGCACTGTGCGCAAACACTCTACACGGAGAAAAAACCCTGAGCATGTGCAGGGCGTTGTATGAACGACCTTACCAGTTAATCTTTGAAGGGATTGAGTTCGCGGAACAACTGGGATGCATCGCACAGTGGTTTCCCCGCGCCCGCGCGCAGGGCTGGTATTTCTCTAAAGCGCTGCCTATAGAGGGTGTGTGGGCGTTACTGAACGAAGCCTCACCCGACGCCGTCATACAACGCCTGGCCTGACGGTCAGGGTGCAATCATCACCTGCACATTCGCCAGTTCAAGGGCGGTCGCCAGTACCGCTGGCGGTGCGCTATCTGTTATCAGCAGATCGATATCCTGCCACTGGGCCACCTGCACCAGTGACATATGCTGGAATTTTGCAGAGTCGCAGAGCAGCACTTTAAAGCCGGAACGGCGAATCAACACCCGTTTCATTTCCGTCTCATCCAGTGCGCTATCGTAAATGCCCTGGCTGGTAATGCCCGATGCGCCAATAAACGCAATATCAAACCAGAACTGCTGGAACTGCTCAATGGCAGACGGCCCGACAATCGCCATCTCGTCATCACGCATCATCCCCCCTGCCAGATAGACTTCCGGTGCCTGTGCATAGCGGCCCAGCGCATGGGCAATGCGCACACTGTTGGTGAAGATTTTCAGACGCTCATGCTTCACCAGTTCGTCGACCATAAACAGGGTTGTGGTGCCGATATCAAGCGCCACGCTCTGGTAGCGCCCGGCCACCTCAGCAGCCATGCGGGCAATGCGCATTTTGCTCTCCCGATGAAGGGAAAGACGTGCGTCAAAATGCGCCGGAAGCGGGTCCATAATCGGCTGGCTGACCGTTTCTGTCAGCACCGCGCCGCCGTGTACCCGGCTGAGTTTGCCCTCGGTTTCCAGTTCGGCGAGATCGCGGCGTACTGTCATCTCCGAGACCGCCAGCTCCGCTGAGATATCTACCACTGTCACGCGCCCCTGCTCGACCAGCATGTTAAGGATCCGCTTTTTGCGTTCCTGAGGAAGATAACGGGCCTGAATCTCGGGTTTCGCTGACATAACGATAGGTACTCTGTTTCGGGTTAAGGAGGGGCTTAAACGATATAGCTCACAATATTAAGGGGAAGTGGTGTGATTTAAAACCCAATTTGTTCGAATGTGTTCATTTCTTTGCGCGGAACATCCCTTTCCCGCGCGAAACTGTGCGAATCAAAACCAGTCGAGGATCCGCGTCAGTGAGGTGATTTCTGTTACCCCCAGCTCAGAGGCGGGTGACGCGCCATAAAACGCGACGTGCATTCCCGCAGCCTGCGCCGAGCGCATCCCGGTCGCGCTGTCTTCAACCGCCAGTACTGCCGCCGCAGGCAGTCCGAAGGCCCCCAGCGCATGTTGATAAGGTTCGGGCGCCGGTTTGCCATGATGTACATCATCCAGCGTCACCACCACATCAATAAACTCACGCACACCCAGTGCCTCAAGATTCGCTTCAACAATCCGTCGGCACGAATTCGATACACAGGCCTGTTTGATACCTTTCGCCGCCAGCTTGCGGATGGTTTCGCGGCTACCGGGAATAGCAACCAGTTCGTGGCGGTGGTCATGGTAGTAGTCTTCAATTGCCGCCAGCCACACGGTCTGGTCCAAATCGGCGGGCAACTCTGCGCGCAGGGCCAGCCAGACATCGTTAATGTGCACACCGTAAAAACGCGTCTCGGGAATATGGCTCAGATCCAGCCCGAAGCGATGGCAGACAGCCAGCAGTGCCCGGTGATGAAGTGGTTCGCTATCGACCAGCGTGCCGTCAACGTCCCAGGCAATGGCAGTAAATTTCATGGTGTCTCCTGGCGGGTCAGTGGACGACAGGCTTCATAAAGCTGGCGGAAACGCGGATATCCCTCATGGTAAACATCAGCATGTTCAGGCCGTGGCGTAATCACATCTTTGAGGTTGACCCAGGCGCTGGCCCCCTTCCAGTCTGTCGATATCCCGACCCCCATCGCCGCCGTCCAGGCGGCCCCCAGGCAAGAACCGGGGTGGCCGTCCAGGCGAGTCAGCGGCTCATCCAGCACATCGGCGACAATCTGCATCCACAATTTGCTTGCCGAACCGCCATCAGAGACGATGTAGCGTTTTACCGGATAGCCAATATCAACCAGCGTGTCGATATGGTGTTTGATGGCATAGGCGTAAGCTTCGAGCAGCGCGCGCCAGAGATGCCCCGCGTCGTGGCTGAGCGTCAGGCCAAAGAGGATGCCCCGGGCATTTGGATCATGTAACGGGGTTTTCTCCCCCAGAAAATAGGGCAGAAAAATCAGGCCGTCACTGCCCGCCGGGCGGTTTTCCGCCATCGCGTCCAGGTACTGATGGATACTCATTCCCTTTTCACGTGCCGCCGCTCCATGCTGCGCCGCGAAGTTCTGCACAAACCAGTTCAGCCCCGAACCGCCGGTCGACATACAGCCGTTGGGCATATAGCAACCCGGCACAAGGTGATAATCCAGATACAGACGCGGGTCAGGGGTAGCGGTTTGCGTTACGGTCAGAATATCCACCGAGCCGCCGAATTTGAGCAGCACTTCGCCAGGCGAGGTCACCCCCGCGCCGAGCGCCGAGGCAATCAAATCCGCCGCCCCGCCAATCACCGGCGTACCTTCACTGAGCCCGGTCCAGGCCGCCGCCTGCGCGGTAACCGCGCCGATAATGTCATGAGAACGGACCAGACGGGGGACCGCATAACGGGGAAGATGGGCAAAGGCAATCAGTTCGTCATCCAGCGTATTGCTGCTGATATCAACAAAACCCGCCTCCAGCGCCCAGTTCTGCTCGATGAGTTTCTCACCCGTGAACTTCCAGTTAATAAAATCATAAGAACCGAACACCGTCGCAATCCGTTCAAACACTTCCGGTTCATGGTGTTCAATCCAGCGGATTTTCGCTCCCACCAGTTGCTGGTTAATACCATTTCCGGCGCGCTGTAAAAAGTGCTGACTGTCCATTTCACAGCGCATCTGCTGCACTTGTACGCCGCTGCGACCATCGCTCTGTTGAATGCTCGGACGCAGCAGGCGGTCTTCGCTATCCAGCAAAACCACGGCAGGCAACATCCCGGTCACGCCAATGCCACAGATTTCACTCGCCGCAATACCGCTTTGTATGAGCAGTTGCTGGCAAATTTCGCCGACATTCGCCCACCACTGCTCCGGCGACTCCTCCGTCCAGCCGTTGTGCGGGGCGGAAAGCGTAACCGGTCGGGAGGCCGTACCGAGTACCTTATCGGGCAGGCCGATAAGGATGCCAATGGTTGAGGTCGTACCAATATCAATACCTAACAGATACTGCATCTTATCCTCCCGTTCCTGGGGTTGTGTTTAGCGCAGCTTTTCGACCACATCCATAAAGCGTTTTACCCGATCCCCGTCGACCTGATTCCAGGTGTGCCCGTCGACCTTAAAATGTGTGCCGATGACCACACCGCTGGCAATGCTCAGAATGTCGGTGACGTTATCGATGTTGGTGCCGGTGTTGGCAAAAACCGGAACGCCCTCTACCGCTTCGCAGACTTTGCGCAGATTAGAATGTTCAGCCGGTTCACCGGTGATCGGCCCGGACACCAGAATGGCATCTGCCAGTGACGAGAAAATGGCGCTGCGCGCGCGCAGTTCGATGGGTCGCGCATCCAGAGAATGGGCGAATTCAGCGTTGATGTTAAAGAGCAATTTCATATCTTCACGGCCCAGGTTGCGGCGCAGGCGAGACGCGCTGGCACAATCCGGCTCCCAGATCCCCATATCAGAGGCAAACACGCCGGTGAAAATTTCACGCACGAAGCTCGCCCCGGTGGCAGCGCCAATGGCGACACTGGCGTTAGGATCCCACAGGTAGTTCACGCCGAACGGCACTTTCAGCACCGATTTCGCCGCCTGTACCACAGCCGACATGGCCGAGACGCCTTCCAGCGACGCTTTAAACACATAAGGACGGTCATTTTCGTTGCCGAACATAATCGCATCCACGCCACCTGCCTGTAGTTTCTCTACATCACTGAGTACATCGTCGATGAGCTTATTGAGTCCACCTTTAGCGTCGTACAGCGGCGCGCCGGGCAGCGCGCCAATATGGGCCATTGCGATAACCGCTTTTTTCTTATTACCCAAAAATTCAAAGATCATAACTTTCTCCGGTGTTGGCTGATATGTCATGGTAAAAAAGCGATCACGCGTCTTTCGGCAACGCAGGCGCGATGATCACATCAATATTTGCCGCCTCAAGCATCGCCGACAGAGCGGGCGGCGGCGCCTGTTCGGTGATCAGGATGTCGAATTGCCTCAGCGTGGCGAGGTGCACCAGCGACATTCGTTGAAACTTGCTGGCGTCACACAGCACCACTTTCAGGCTGGAACGGTTGAGATAAAGACGTTTGAGTTCCGCATCCTCAAAGGCGTAGTCATAAATTCCCTCGGCGGTCAGACCAGAGACGCCAATAAAGGTGATGTCGAACCACAGGCTGGAAAACTGCTGTAGCGCCGCAGAGCCGCCGGTCGACATTTCATCCGGGCGCATCCGCCCGCCCGCGAGGTAGATTTCTGCCTTCGCGGGGGCAATGTCATGCGCCACGCGAAGGCTGTTCGTAAAAATTTTCAAATGTGAGCACTGGCTGAGGTAACGTGCGACAAGATACGTCGTGCTGCCGACATCCAGAGCCAGCGTGCGAAATTTCTTGCCGAGCTCTGCCGCCGCCGCCGCGATGCGCAACTTAGCCTCATGGTTTTGCAACAGCCGGGACTCGAAACTCGGTTCCACTTTGTCAATCACCACTGCGCTTGCGCTCTGCGGTAAAACCGCCCCGCCATGCGTACGACAGACACTGCCCTTCTGCTCCATCTCCATCAGATCACGACGGATAGTCATTTCGGAAACGGCGAACTTCGCGGCCAGATCCGGCACGGACACCGCACCTTGCTGAACGAGCAGTTGCATGACTTCACTCTGACGCGACGCAGCCGAACGGCGTAAACGCGCACCGGATCCGGGAGCGTCAGGCTGAAAAGGCAGAGCGTCGTTGTGCATCATCGGCTGACTCCGAACATTGAAATTAACAAAAACAAACATACAAAACAAAATTTGTGATCGCAATTGTTTTTATCATAAGAAATTTGTTTTGTTGTGTTCGTTATATTGGTGTAAAAAATAACCATCAACACAGGGGAAGAGATCATGCACACATCACATTCGACGTCCGGACACTATCCGGACCTGCAAGGTAAAGTGGCGATTGTTACCGGCGGCGCTACGGGTATTGGTTATGCCATCGCCCGCAATCTGATTCGCCAGGGCATGCGGGTCGCTATTGGAGACATCAACGAAGAAGCCGCCTGGGCAGCGGCAACCGAACTCGGCGCGAACACGGTGGCGTTTCATCTGGATGTTCGTTTACGTGAATCCGTTGAAGAAGGCTTTGGCTGGGTAGACAAAACGCTGGGGGACTATGATCTGCTGATCGCCAACGCGGGCGTATCAACGATGCAAAAAGCGCTGGCGATAACAGATGATGAGTGGGATTTTAATTTTGACGTCAACACCAGGGGCATTTTCCTTACCAATCAGATTGCCGCACGCAAATTTGTGGCGCGTAAATCCGGTACTATCGTGAACACAGCGTCGCTTGCCGCCAAAGTTGGCGCGCCGCTGCTGGCCCACTACTCCGCCAGCAAATTTGCCGTCCTCGGCTGGACTCAGGCGCTGGCGCGGGAACTGGCCGCTGACGGGATCCGCGTGAATGCCGTCTGTCCGGGATTCGTTAAAACCGGCATGCAGAGCCGCGAAGTACAGTGGGAAGCACAGTTACGTGGCATGACGCCTGAACAGGTCATTGATGATTACATTCGCCAGACGCCGCTTGGCCGCCTTGAAACGCCCGAAGATGTCGCCGAAGTGGTGGCCTTTTTGAGTTCCGACGCCGCCCGTTTTATGACGGGTCAGGGCGTCAACGTGACCGGCGGGGTGTATACGGGCTGATAACACGCCGTTGTGAACAAAGCTGCTTCATTTCGAACAAAACCGAACATGGATGTCACCAGTCCCAGGACGGGCAACACGTAACAGAGGTAACCCAATATGGCCTCCATTGAATTACGGAACGTGTCGAAATCCTACAACGGCAATCAGCACAGCGTCCGTAATGTGAATTTGCACATCCGTGATGGTGAATTTGTTATCTTCCTTGGCCCTTCCGGCTGCGGAAAGTCCACCACACTCCGCATGATTGCCGGACTTGAAAGCATTACCGATGGCACATTGTTAATCGACGGGCGCGACGTGAGTCATGTGGCGCCGCGCGATCGCAATATCGCCGTGGTATTCCAGAGCTATGCGCTCTACCCGCACATGACCGTCGCCGAAAACATGGCCTTCGGCCTGAAAATGCGTGGCGTGCCGGGCAACGTCATCAACAGTAAAGTGGCCGAGAGCGCTGCAATGCTGGGGCTGGATAAACTATTACACCGCAAACCGGCCGCGCTTTCCGGCGGGCAGCGCCAGCGCGTCGCCCTGGGCCGCGCTATCGTGCGTGAACCGCAGGCCTTTTTGTTAGATGAACCCCTATCAAACCTTGATGCTCAGTTGCGCGGTGAAATGCGTAGTGAGCTGATCAAGCTTCATCGTCGGCTGGGCAAAACCATGGTCTACGTCACCCATGACCAGGTAGAGGCCATGACGATGGCGGATCGCATTTGCATCATGCGTGATGGCCATTTGATCCAGTGCGGGACGCCGCTGGAAGTCTATAACTACCCGGTAAATACGTTTGTTGCCCGTTTTCTCTCCTCTCCGTCCATCAACCTTCTTCCCTGTCTTGTGCAACGGACGGGCATGGATGTCAGCCTGCAATTGTCCGACGGCCCACAGCTCCCGGTGCCGGGCTGGATGGCCGCCGACTATCAAAGCCTGGCGGGAAAACAGATGACCCTCGGCGTGCGGCCGGAAGATTTTCACGCCCACCCACGCAGACCAGACTGGATCCCGCTGGAAATTGCCGTCAGCGGGGTGGAAGCGCTGGGCGCGGAAAACATTGTCAGCGGCACGCTCGGTAAAGTGCCGGTGGTGATCCGCCTTGATCATCATACGCACCCGAAGGTGGGCCAGACGCTCAGCATCTGGCTGGATCCCAACTCACTGCATCTGTTTCACCCCGGCAGCGGAGATGTGGTTGAGCGCCGTAAAACACCGGACAACGCTGACGCCCCAGGCGCGTGAGGAGCGAACATGCTACGAAAAATTGGACTGCATACCGGGCTGGTGCTGGCCTGTCTTTCAATTTTACTGCCGGTGCTGTGGATTGTGAGAACCAGCCTGGTGCCGGAATCGATGGCCTACAGCAGCGATATTTTCCCGCAGTTTTCCGGGGAAAATTTCCGCTCGCTGATTGAGAACAATGGTTTTTTACGTCATTACGCCAATAGCCTGATTGTCGCCACCGGGTCGGTTGTCCTCGCCCTGCCGTTTGCCGCCGCCACTGGCTATGCCTTTGCCCGCTTTAAAACGGGCGGTAAAGCGGCGCGCTTTATTATGCTGGCGACCCAGATGCTGCCAGCGGTAGCGCTTGTGTTACCCGCCTTTGCCATGCTGCGAACCGTTGGGCTGACCAACTCGCTCTTCGGGCTGACGCTGGTCTATGCCGCGTTAAACCTGCCGTTTCTGACCTGGATCCTGATGGGCTTTTTCGAAGGGATCCCGGTGGATCTGGAATGGGCCGCGATGACCGACGGCGCCACCGCCTGGGGCGCGTTCTGGCATGTGGTGCTGCCCGTCTCACTGCCGGGTCTTGCGGCCTCCGCCGTGCTGGGCTTCATCCTGTCGTGGAATGAGTTTCTTTTTGCCCTGGTGCTTAGCGGGCCAGAGACCGCCACGGTCCCGGTGTCGCTTGCCGCGCTACAGACCTCGAACGGTGTACAGATTGGCAAGGTTTCGGCAGGCATTGTGCTGGCCGTGCTGCCATTGATGGTCGCCTCACATTTTATTCAGCGTTACATCGTCAAAGGACTCACCTTCGGCGGTGTTAAGTAAAGTCATGCCATCCAGACAGAAAATTGTCGCCGTTAACACTCCGGCACCTTCTCCAGGAGTTAATTATGTTGAATCGTAAGAAAGTCACATTGTTATCGGGTCTGATAGTCCTTAGCCTTTCGGCGTCCGTTCGGGCGGAAGATGTTGTGCTGCGTGCGTTGATGGAAGATGTTCCGGAAACGAAAATCATTGAAAAAATGCTGCCTGATTTTGAGAAGCAGTACCACATCAAAGTGCAGTTCGAAAAAATCGGATACGGCGATATGCATGACAAGCTGGTATCGCAACTGATTCAGTCGCAGAGCTATTACAACCTGCTGGAAGTGGATTTTCTGTGGGCGGGGGAATTCAGTAAAGCCGGCTGGCTGACTGATCTCACGCCGGATGTGAAAAAATCTAACTTTGATATGTCGGCCTTTATTCCGGCCACCGTGTCGCTCATTAATGTGACGCCCAATAAAACCACGCTGATCCCGATGTACAACTATTCCATGGGGCTGATTTACCGCACGGACGTGTTGCAGGATGAGAAAATAAAGAGCGCCTATCAGGCCGAGTTTAAAAAACCGCTTGAGCAGCCAAAAACCCTGGAAGAGTACGTTACGCTTGCCAAATTTATCAAGAAGAACAGCGATATAGCCGGGGCGGCTATGCAGGGGCAGCGCGGCGATCCGAACAGCATGGAGTTCTCGAATTACCTGTTCTCCAGCGGCGGCGCTTACGTAGACGACAAAGGCAAATCCGCACTGAACAGCCCGGCGGGGAACAAAGCGATGACGCTGTATGCGGATGCCATCAAGAATGCCGCGCAAACCGGTGCGCTTTCCGCCACCCTCGACGATACCGTGCGTCTGATGTGCAGCGGTAAAGCGTTCAGTATGTTGACCTACTGGTGGATGCTGCCGCAACTGGATAACGCCACCGCCTGCCCTGCCGTGGCCGGTAAACTCGCACTGACAACCGTTCCTGGTGGTCACGGGGAGAGCGGCGGCTGGGGTTGGGGCATTCCGAAAAACGTCTCAGATAAAGAGAAACAGGCCGCCTGGACCTTTATTCAGTGGGTGCAGAGTAAAGAGGTCACTACCGCACGCGCATTGCAGGGGCACGCGCCAGTTCGTTCAGATGTCTATGAAAACGCCGAGGTACTGAAAAAGTATCCTTACTATAAAGACGCTCTGAATATTGTGGCGTCCGGTAAGTCCTTCCCGGTCTTCTCCTATTCCGCTCAGTATGAAGATGTTCTGGGGACGCAGCTATCCCTGCTGGCGAGTGGCGAAAATACCGTCGACAAGTCGCTGAAAAATGCATCCGACCAACTGGATAAGTTGCTGGTGAAATAAGACAAAGGGGGCCGGCAGATGGCTTTAGCTGAGGAATTTAGCGTGAAACCGAAGTACCGTTTAACAATAGACAGATTCCGGGTAACAGGCTGGGCATTCGCCCTGCCTGGGTTGCTGGCTCTGGCGATTGTGCTCGGCTTCCCTGTTATCTATTCCGTTGTACTGGCTTTTTCGTCCTATACGCTGATGCATGCGGAGATCTTTCCTTTTGCAGGGCTGGACAATTTTATCAGCGTGCTGAGCAGCGATACCTTCTGGCACTCTGCCTGGCTGACTATCCGTTACTCATTATTGACGGTAACCGGTGAGTTTATTGTCGGGCTGGGTATCGCCCTGATGCTCAACCGGGTGGTGAAAACCCGCCCGGTCTATTTCGCGTTACTGACCATTCCGATGGCGATGTCGCCGGTGAGCGTGGCGCTGATCTGGCGTATGTTGCTGCAACCGAACCTTGGCATTATCAACCATATGCTGCAAAGCGTTGGCCTGCCGGGCGTCGACTGGCTGGGTAACCCTACGCTGGCGTTCTGGAGCATGGTGTTTATTGATGTCTGGCAGCAGATGTCATTCGTGGTGCTGATCCTCGCTGCGGGGCTGGCGTCGCTGCCTAAAGACCCGTACGAGGCGGCCGAAATTGACGGCGCAAATAGCTTGCAGCAGTTCTGGTATATCACCCTGCCGATGCTGCGCCCGGTTTCGGCAATTGCGATTGTGATTCAGTTAATTAACGAACTTCGCACCTATGACCTGCCCTATATCCTGACCCGTGGCGGGCCGGGGAATGCCACCGAAGTGCTGAGCTTCTTTGCCTATCGCCGGGCGTTTCTGGGACTGTCGCTCAATGAAGGGGCCGCCGCCGCGCTGATTTTGCTGTTAATTGTGCTGGCGATGACCATCGTCTATTTCGTGCTGCTGGAACGGCGCAGATAAACGCGAAGTGGAGGAAGCAGAAAAGCAAAAACCCGCTTAAGTTGCCTTAAGCGGGTTTTCAAATTTGGCTCCTCTGACTGGACTCGAACCAGTGACATACGGATTAACAGTCCGCCGTTCTACCGACTGAACTACAGAGGAATCGTGTGAACGAGGCGCATATTAACGAGGCCTCCTGCCCTTGTCAAAGGCTGTTTTCACAAAAATGTCCGTTTGCCGATTTATTCTCCACTCTGCGGGAAAATGAAGCGGTTACGTGTGATCTCTCGGTACTTTTGGGTATTTCCACAGCCAACGGCCACTCACCATTCGCCAGTAGAAGAGCGCTCCTCGCACCGCCCAGTCGAGCACCATCCCGAGCCACACGCCGACTACGCCCATACCGAGCATAATCCCGAGCGTATAGCCCGCCACCACGCGACAACCCCACATACCGAGCATCGACACCCACATGGCGAAACGGGCATCGCGCGCCCCTTTCTGCCCCGCAGGCAGCACCCAGGAAGCGGCCCAGATCGGCATAAACGCGGCGTTCAGCCAGAGAAGTATCTTGACCACCTCTTTTACATCTTCTTCATGGGTATAGAACGACGCCAGCAGCCCGGCGAACGGCGCCGTGCCCCATGCGATAAGCGTCAGTATAATGGTTGACAGCCAGAACACATGGCGTAGCTGTCGTTCGGCCTGGCTGCGTTGGCCCTTGCCCAGTCGCTTACCGGTAATGATGGTCGACGCCGAGCCCAGGGCGTTACCGGGCAGGTTAATCAGCGCGGCGACGGAGAAGGCAATAAAGTTACCGGCGATAACGTTGGTCCCCATCCCGGCGACAAACATTTGTGTCAGCAATTTCCCGCCATTAAACAGCACCGACTCAATACTCGCTGGAATACCAATCCCCATCACTTCCCAGATAATGGCGAAGTTCAGCGGCTTGAAATAGCTTTTCAGCGGGATGCGCAGCGCCGGGTTAAAGCCAATCATCAGCACCCAAATAATGGCAATCGCGCCGATATAACGAGCAATAGTGAGCCCCAACCCGGCACCAGCAAAACCCAGCCCCGGCCAGGAGAACGCGCCGTAAATCAGGATGCTACTGATAATGATGTTGAGGATGTTCATCCCGCCGTTTATCAACAGCGGAATCTTGGTATTCCCGGCCCCACGCAGCGCGCCGCTACCAATGAGCGCGATAGCCGCCGCCGGATAACTCAGCACGGTGAGTTCCAGATAGGTCAGCGCCAGCGCTTTGACCTCCGGCGTGGCCGCCCCGGCGATAAAGTCGATGATTTGCGCGCCGAAGTAGTGAATTACCGCCGCCAGAATAATGGAGAACAGGGTCATGATCACCAGCGACTGCCGCGCTGCCGCCCTCGCCCGCTTTTTATCGAGCTTGCCGAGGCTGAATGCCACGACAACGGTGGTTCCGAGGTCAATCGCGGCGAAAAACGACATGATGACCATGTTAAAGCTGTCGGCCAGCCCCACTCCTGCCATGGCTTCTTTACCGAGCCAACTGACAAGGAAGGTACTGAGCACCCCCATTAACAGGACGCAGGTGTTTTCGAGAAAGATGGGAATGGCGAGCGGCGTGATTTCGCGCCAGAAAAGGACCTTGTAGCTCTTGCGTTTGGCGTACCATGGCGTGCGCATGATAGCGTGGCGTATCGGGGCGACGACGTTCAAAATTGACCTTAGTGAGAAAGATGAAACTTCATTTCAAATGATGGGGTAGAATTCGTGATCCTGCAAAGCATTTCCAAAAAATTGTTGTTAATTACAGCAAACTGCCGTGATTTGCGGCAGTTGCACAAAACCGCCTGAAATCAGGTTTGACAAAAGTTTTTTCGCCGCTAAGATACGACTCCACACCGATTCCTCTGTAGTTCAGTCGGTAGAACGGCGGACTGTTAATCCGTATGTCACTGGTTCGAGTCCAGTCAGAGGAGCCAAATTTAAGAAGCCTGCTTTCGAGCAGGCTTTTTGCTTTTTTGGTCCCTGATATTTCTTCTGTACCGAGCGTCAGGCTTTGGGTATTTCGCTTCGATGATGTAACGTTCACCAAACTTCCCTGCCTTGCCGCAAAATCTCAACTCAGGATGGCTTCCAGTCGGGCCAGCACTTCATTCACGACAGCATCGGGTATACGTTCCAGACGCTTGCCATTTCGGGCCTCCATATCAATGGTTCTCGGTTGATCGCAGCGAATGACGCCCGTTGTTTTTGTTCCCGCACCGTCAAGTGAAACGACAAATCCCGCCGCACGGGCAAAGTTTCCGCCGCTGGTGACAGGAACAACAACGGGTAACCGGGTGAACGTATTGAATGATGCCTTCGATACGATAAGCACCGGACGTTTTCCGCTTTGTTCATGCCCGGAGATCGGATCCAGTGAAACGAGCCAGATTTCTCCTCTGTCCATTTACAGGATCTCCTTACCCACCGCAGGTGCATCAATCCATTGCCGATCCTCTTCGCTTATTTCGGCGTGCGGATCGCACTGCGCCAGCAATTCCTCAAGCGAGTAATGTGGCCGTCTCTGGGGTTCAATAATCAGGCAGCCATTCTCAATGGTCATACCCACTTCGCTATCCGTCGACAGCCCCAGGGTTTTCAATACGGCGGGAGGAACCGCCAGCATGACGGATCCTCCAACCTTTTTCAGGCGAGCGATATACATAGAGCACCTCCAAATATTATATTTTAATATAACATCAGAGGCTCCATGTGTGCAATTTTTAGTCAAATTGATGGTGACTGGTGTCCTTACCCTTGCGAAGCCCGATAATACATAGAGTGATCGTTGCGGCTGTTTTCAAAGACAGCAGCGTTGCCAATAAGAAAAGGCAATCTCGCCGTTTCTCTCGCGTCATAGAGCATGTCGTTCACACAGTATTGCGGTGCGCGTTAAACATGTCCGATAGTAGAAAACGGTTTATACGGTTCAAAGGATTTTGACGAATCAGATAATCAAATTGCGGCGCAGTTTCCATATCGGGGCTGCGCCGGAGAGATATCAGCGGTAGCACGAAGGCCAGATTTGCTCAGGAGCGATGCCTAACGCTTCAGCAATCAATCTTTCGCCTTTAGGCCTGCGGCGAGTAAGCGCATTAGCCAGAAGAGAAGACGCAAGTCCCGCCTGACGCGAAAGCGCTAACAGCGAAGTGCCATGTTTTTTCGGCCCGGCAATAATGTCGGCAGAATGCAAGTCTTGTAGCATCATGCGGCCACCTCGCCGATAAGTTTCACGCCATCGGCGGTACGCAGCCAGCGTGGGGCTTTCATCTCCGCAGCGAAATGACGCCGAACGTGATTCCCTTATTGACTGTTTTGGATTGGCTGGCGGAGAGTCGCCGCTACGATTCATTGATATCTATTATGCTGGATTTCGTTATCGTTTATGCGATCCGCGATTGCCGGGTAAACCAGATTTAGTGTTTTGGGGAAAGCGTAAAGTTATCTTCGTGCATGGTTGCTTTTGGCATGGTCATGAGGGATGTCGACGAAATCGTATGCCAAAATCAAATCAGGAATATTGGTTTTCTAAGTTGGAAAAAAACAAAGTCAGGGATTCTCTTCACTTTTCAAAACTACGCGAAATGGGCTGGCAGGCGTTGGCTGTCTGGGAGTGCGAACTTAAAGAAGCAGATATTCTTCTGGAAAGATTGAAAACGTTTTTAAAAGAATGATGTATCAAAGCCGGGATAATGCTGTTTCGAACGCCGTTTTATGATGGGAAATGGTAGTCATTCAGGTGTTTTTGGCAACTCAGATTTTTTACTTTCACTTATCAATCATGCAGTTAATGGCTAAGGCGTTCCCAGTCACAGGAGCCAGATTTAAGAAGCCTGCTCAGGGAAACCCGAGCAGGCTTTTTGTTTTGTATTTTTTCAGTTCCGGTCCGTGGAATGAATATCACCTGCTTATGCAGATTTCTGCTGCTTATCTTCGTCGGTTTGCCCGATTTTATATGCATGCTTCTGGCTGAAAACGTCGTTCCGATATAGGTCAACTGTCGGCTAGCGCCAGGAGTGGACGTGATTACCAATTGGCCCTTTGATAAATATTGTTCTGGTCAGGTCAGATTGCTGGGTTTGGCATTTCACAATTAAGAGCGTATTGAGAAAGAATATAGCCACTTTTTCGACTTATTTTCCCATATTTGTTATATGTCGAAAGGTAATTTATATGGCATAAAAGCATCAAACAAATCTCAATGGGAATGACCTTATGTCGCTTTATGATCTTAGAACCGAAGCACATGCATTACCGGCTGCCTGGCGCTCTAAAATTTTAGGTCGCATTGGGGCTGCGAATCTCAAGGTTTTACGAATGGATGAACGCTCAGTAACTGAAGAGGTACATGAGTATGACGAGGGATTGCTGGTCATTGATGGACGTCTGGAACTGAGCGTGAAGGGTAAAAACATCTCTGTAACGTCTGGTCAGCTTTATGTTGCCAAAGCTGGTATTCCTCATACAGTGGAAATCGGCAGCTTTGGCACACTGGTTATCATCGATTTACCAGAAAAGTAAGTTACCAGTGGTCTCTGTGACGCAGAGTCTGAATTATTGGCAATGTGTCTTCCTGCTGAAAGCCAGTATTTTGTCAGAGCGAAGCAAATAGCCTCGCTCACTATTGAAACGATAGCGTGTCCCCTCCGGGCGCTCAGCTAACATCCAGACCTTTTGCGCATACAACCTATTATTCGCCCACGACCTGTGATCAGATAAACTCCCCTGTTCCTCTCTTCTCGCCTATTATTGCCAACGTCAAGCAAAGGAACTCACCACATGGACACCCGCCAGCTCAAACAAGCCTACGCACACCTCGTTGCCGGTAAATATTATAAGGTGGCGAAAACCTTCGTCGATTACGACGGGGTCACCCGTTTTGAAGGTGAAGTCTGGAAGTTTGTTGGTTCCAGTTTTTTGGCGTATGAAAGTGGGCTGTCGCTGTTTTTCAAAATCAAAGGAAAGGTCGTGCAGGTGAGATTACAGGCTATCCCGGAAGAACAAAGCCATATCACTGAACATCTCGACCAGTATTTTGTTGAACATAACCCGTGGTGGCAGTTCTGGTGATACGTCGCGCCGTACAGTGATAATAAAACGCGATGAAGAGCGGGTTGCGACGCACGTGATAACCTCTTATTTTGAAGACATTTCTTCCCCCATTGAGGGGCAATATTGCGTCAGCTAACGAGGGAAAATGGAACGCTTGTTTGTCTACGGGACACTACGTCCGGGTCACTCTAATGCTTATATTCTGGAAAACATTGGTGGTGAATGGCTGCCGGGTTATGTGACGGGCACGTTTTATGAACGCGGCTGGGGTGCAGCAGCGGATTTTCCGGGGATTGTGTTACACAAAAACGGGCCGCAGGTTCAGGGTTACCTGTTTACCTCGGATAATCTTGAGGCGCACTGGCCAATGCTGGATGAATTTGAAGATGGCTACGATCGCGTTGAGGTTGACGTCATCACCACAAATGGCGAGCAGCTCAGCGCATGGATTTATCAGCTACAACCGCAAACGCAGCCGTAAGCGATGTGAATGTAACGCCTCGCCTGTTTGCAGAGTGCGAGGCGTTATTGCTTTTTAATCGCGCCAGCCCATCGCCGGCGCAACATGTTTCAGAATGGACTCAATCACATGCACGTTGTACTCCACGCCCAATTGATTCGGCACCGTCAGCAATAAGGTGTCCGCTTCGGCAATCGCCTCATCCTGTTTCAACTGTTCAACAAGCTTGTCCGGCTCGGCGGCAAAGCTGCGCCCAAAAATCGCACGGGTTTTCTCGTCGAGGAAACCGACTTTATCGCTGTCATCACGGCCTGAGCCGAAATACATCCGGTCCTGATCGTTCATCAGAGCAAAAATACTGCGGCTGACCGAAACGCGTGGCGTACGGGTGTGCCCCGCTTCCGCCCAGGCTTCTCGATAGGCGCGGATCTGTTTTGCCTGCTGAATGTGGAACGGCTCGCCGGTTTCATCATCTTTCAACGTCGAGCTTTGCAGGTTCATCCCCAACTTCGCCGCCCATACTGCGGTGGCGTTAGAGCCTGCGCCCCACCAGATACGCTCGCGCAGCCCGTCGGAAAAAGGCTCAGGACGCAGCAAGCCCGGCGGGTTCGGGAACATCGGCTGCGGATTGGGTTTCGCGAAACCTTCACCGCGCAGCACATCCAGCAGCACTTCAGTGTGGCGACGCGCCATATCCGACTCGTTTTCCCCCTCAGACGGGACGTAGCCAAAGTAGCGCCAGCCATCAATAACCTGCTCCGGGGAGCCACGGCTGATGCCCAGTTGTAAACGCCCACCGGAGATCAAATCGGCCGCACCCGCATCTTCTGCCATATAGAGTGGGTTCTCGTAGCGCATGTCGATAACGCCCGTGCCAATTTCAATGTTGCTGGTTTTCGCCCCAATCGCCGCCAGCAGCGGGAACGGCGAGCTTAACTGGCGCGCAAAATGGTGCACCCTGAAATAAGCGCCATCGGCTCCGAGTTCTTCGGCGGCAACCGCCAGATCGATGGATTGCAGCAGCGCGTCAGCGGCCGAACGGGTTCCCGACTGCGGCGACGGTGTCCAGTGACCAAATGACAAAAATCCAATCTTCTTCATGACGTGGGTCCTTATTCTCAGGGATATGTCGGCAGCAAATAACCTCACTGCCTTTGATGCTCACTACTCTACGCATTACCCGATGAGAATAAATATCGTTTGTTTAACATAATGCATCAAATTAATTGACTAACCAGCGGGAAAACCGCTTATTTCACATTCAACAACGCCGCTTCCATCAGTTCCCCCAGCTTCGCTCGCGCACCGGTATCTGCCACCTTCCCGTGCCCGTGCGCCAGCATAATTTCCAGATTGCCCGGCGATGGCAGAGTACTTCCCGCTACGCGAAGATGAGCTGGCATCCCGACTCGCGTGCGTAGCGTGATGCCGAGCCCTGCCTGCACCGCCGCCCAGATACCGCTCAGACTGTGGCTGACAAATACCACGCGCCAGGGAATACCCGCCCGATCCAGGCAGGCGATGGCGCGTGAGCGCATCAGACACGGGTTTTCAAACATCACCAGCGGCAACGGCTCGCCCTGTGCCAGCAGCGCGCTAATATCCGTTTCCGGATGCTGTATCCACTCAAGCTGACACTGACCGATAAGTTTCCCCTCGCGCGGGCTGTTTTCCGATTGCCACAGAAGCGCCATATCCAGCGCGTTGTCATCCAGCGCCGAGAGCAGCGCCTGATTGCGATCCACCCGGGCGATGATCCGCAGCCCCGGATGGTGGCGCCTGAACTCGCCCAGAATGCCGGGCATCAGCGATTCACCAAAATCTTCCTGCATACCAATACGGATCTCCCCCTGTAGCAGCTCGCCTTTCAATGCCCGCTGCGCCTCGTCATTGAGCGCCAGCAGACGACGGGCGTAGCCCATCAGGATCTCGCCATTGCGGGTTAATGCCAGGTGGCGGCCCTGCTTCACCACCAGTTCGGCATCGCACTGCTGTTCCAGCTTTTTAAGCTGTGCGCTTACCGCCGAGGTCGAGCGGCACAGGCGGCTTGCCGCCAGCGCAAAGCTGCCGCACTCAATGCCGGTTACAAAACTGCGCAGCGCGTCGAGATCGAGCGTTAAGGGAAGTTTGTTCATCATCGTCCTGAAATACGGGATGGTAGATTGCAGATAATTTGATTTTCAGGACGAAACTATGGCGCCAGAATCGCTTTACTGTCAATACGGAGAAAAAACCATGGCTAAGTCCCTCGATCGTGAAACCCTGTCCCGCGTTGCGCCGAAGCTGGCCGAACTGAGTCAGGACGTGCTGTTCAATGATATCTGGCAACGGGAGGCGCTTTCTCCACGCGAGCGCAGCCTGGTCACACTGGGTGCGCTGACGGCGCTGGGCCGCGTGCAGCAGCTTCCCTGGCATATCAATTTCGCACAGCAAAATGGTCTGAGCCGCGAAGAGTTAGCCGAAGCCTTCACCCACCTGGCGTTCTACGCGGGCTGGCCTGCGGCGGTGTCCGCCCTCGGCTGTCTGGAAGAGGAGTAAGCGTATGCCCTTCACCCGTATCACTTTGCGCCAGGGGTATAGCGACGCGCAGATAACGCAGATTTCCGACATCCTGCAGCAGACGCTGGAGGACGAATTTTCCGTTCCATCCGGTGACCGTTTTCAGGTTTTTGAAGCACTACCGGTCAACCAGCGCGTGTTTGACCGCCACTACAAAAGCGGCGGGCGCAGCGATAATTTCATTCAGTTTCATATTCTCGCGGGGAAACCCCGCACGCCTGAGCAGAAGCAAAATCTCTGCCGCGTACTCTGCCAACGGCTACAAAACACGCTAAATATTCACCCGAATGATGTGATGGTGATGATCCAGTTTAATACCGCCGATGAATGGAGTTTCAGCCAGGGTCGGTTGTTGTCGGAGGAGGCGTGATGATTGTGATGCAATACCGCTTTACTCTGCCTGCCGACTACGACATGGCGGTGATTGAGACACGCATCCGGGAAAACGGCGCGAAACTGGACGGCTTCCCGGGCCTGCTGATTAAGGCGTATCTCTTTTCCCGGCGCGAGGACGCGCATTGCGCTGAGAATCGCTATGCGCCGCTGTATGTCTGGAGAAATCCCGAAGCGATGGCGCGTTTTTTACAGAGTCCCGGCTTTAAAAAGCTGACAGAGGATTTTGGCTGGCCGCAAATTGATACCTGGCTGGCGCTGCGTCTGCCCGATATTGATGAGGTGCGCAATGCCGCCTGGCTGTCGATAAGAAAGCAGCCAATTGTCGCACACAGTGACCTGGCGACCCTGGCGCTGGAGGGGCGACTTTGCGCGTGGGATGTGAGCCGCTGGCAATGGTTGCAAGTGTATCCTGGCGCTGCACCGCAGGCGGGTTGCGAGAATTACCGGGTTGGGTATGTTGCGGCAGGTAGATAAGCAAGGCGGTATATCAGTACAGTTATCGTTATGAATAGCGAGCCTTTCGGCCTTAGTTCGTCTCTTTGCCCTCGTATGTGTCTGTTACAATTTTATAATGTCACAATTTCGCGCTCAGTCCCAGGGAGCGTCAATAAAATTAATCATGAGGAGATACGGGAAACACATGGAATATTATCGCACTAAGACAATGCATCAATACTACCGGGATGTTTATACTGTTCAATTGAAAATATCAGAAACGGGTAACTTACCCTTGATGAAAATAATTGAATTTACGCATTTCCGTTCTCTGGATTTATTCTCGCTTTATCAAAATATACTTTCTATTGACTCAGGCCTCCCGGAAAAGCATGACAAGGGTCTAAAGAAAATACTATTAGCCATTGGCATGTCGAATCTTGCATTAGATAATGTCTGGCATGGACAACAGACCAAACTCCCACAAGATTATATTACTTCCATTAAAAATTGCATTCTTGCCGCACTGGAATACCACCCAAATCTCGAATATCTGGAAATAGCTATCAAACTATTATTTCGTGTGGGCGATATTGAAAGCGTTATTGAACTGGTAAGCAAAAACAGTGAACACTTGCTGCATTCTCCGGACATTCTCAAGATTATGTTGCTCATTTCGAACATTGAAGAGAATTATGACGATGCTTTAGCGTTGGTAAAAATACTGATAGCGGACCCTGATCTGATTGGTGAAGACCCGTTAGCGCTGCTGATGACTGTGTCTACCATTTACAAGAACGGTGGTATTCCGGAAGACTATATCGACTTCAAAAGCTTATTTAACAACAACCTAACCATTCCTCAGGATGAATATACTATTGCCATACCACCAGCAAAAGCGAACGAAAATACTACCATTTTGGTTTGCTGTGACCCTGGGTATTACGAAAAACATGCTATTCATCTGATGCGTTCTATTTATCATACTAATAAGGGTGAGTTAAATCTCCATTTCCATATCTATAATATAAACAATGATATCCTTACAGACATCAAAAAATATGCAAACAGATTCCCGGAATTGAATATTTCATGTACTTCAGAGGTTGTCGCACAAGACGAAAATAAAAAAACCGCTTACGCATCCAAGCGATTTATTTTCGCCGAGCGTGCTCTGAAGTTATTGTCAACACCAGTGTTAATTGTCGATGCAGACAGTTTAATTCGTAAACCATGGAAAGAGATTAGTAATTGGGTTGAAGATAATGATCTATTGGTAAACAAACCTGAAGTGTCTCCCTTCTGGGAAAGTATTATCGGTGGATTCGTGTGGTTGGGTGGCAAAGAGCAGTCGACAAGTTATATCAAAAAAGTGTCCCTCTTTTTGCGCAGCAACTTTGCTCAGGGCAATTACCCATGGTTTATCGACCAGGTCGCATTAAGTGCCGTGATGCACGAAATGGAAAAAAAACAGCCAGTTCGCAGCATACCTACTGAATGGGTTTTTGATATCAGGCACAACGAGCAAAGTTTTGCCTGGTCTGTCACCACAATTAAAAAAGGGAATAAAAAATATGAAGCATATCAAGCCCTTCTAGAGGAGCAGTATCCCGCTTAAATAACCCATGTGCATAAAAACCCCTCAATAGCGTAACATCATTCCCTCAAGACGTTTTGAGCGTAGGGGATACAGGTTTTTGAAATTCGAACGGCCCTTTCTTTGGGCTGTTTTCTCTTTATATAGTAAGGAAAAATGTGATCTCCTGCCTGAACACAGCGCAAGATTATGCGGCAAAACGAGGGCATTTCTGATGTGCCATCAACCATAAAAAAGCGCAAACCTTGCCAAAGGCCATCCATCCTGGTTCTCCTGTTGAGTCCAGGGCACGACCATCGACATAAAGAGTTCGTGAAACAGTTCACCGATGAGCCGGGCCATGAAGCTGGCGTAAGAGGCATCTTCCTGCGAACTCAGAATGTGATCAAATTTAGTCACAACCTCCGAGATGAAACGGTCAAACTACATCCCCACAGTCAGACATACCACGAGTTCTCAGGGGAACTTACGTACAGATACTGGCCTTAATTAGCGAAAATCAAGCATTGATAAATCCATTTAAGGAGAATGGTATGCTGAAAATAGGAAAGTAAAACGTATTCAGTCAGGTCTGCGTATCGTCAAGCATATCGAAAGCATAAAAAAAGCCCCATCAAAGAATTGATGAGGCTATTGTCGTCTACCCGCCGGATCGTTCATCCGATCATTTTGCTTAAACAATCGGCATTGCCGCCGGCGCGGGGTTTTGAGTTACAGCCAACAGATTACGCTTTGGCGCGACTGGCAATGATATCGTCCGCCACATTGCGCGGGGCTTCCGCGTAATGGTGGAACTCCATGCTGTAGGTCGCGCGGCCCTGTGACATGGAACGCAGCGTGGTGGAGTAACCAAACATCTCCGCCAGCGGCACGTCGGCGCGGATAATCTGGCTACCGAAGCGCTCTTCCATGCCCTGCACCATCCCGCGACGGGAAGAGAGATCGCCCATGATATTCCCGGCGTACTCTTCCGGCGTTTCCACTTCCACATGCATAATCGGCTCAAGGATCGCCGGGTCCGCTTTGCGCGCGCCATCTTTAAAACCGAAGATCGCCGCCATACGGAAGGCCATTTCCGAGGAGTCGACGTCGTGATACGAACCAAACGTCAGGGTCGCTTTTACGTCCACCACCGGATAACCCGCCAGCACGCCGTTGTTCATGGCTTCGCGCAGCCCTTTTTCCACAGACGGAATGTACTCGCGCGGCACCACGCCGCCTTTGGTGGCATCTTCAAACACAAAGCCACTGCCAGGCTCCAGCGGTTCAAGGCTCAGCACAACATGGCCGTACTGCCCTTTGCCGCCGGACTGGCGCACAAATTTCCCTTCAATCTCTTTCACCGCTTTACGCAGGGTCTCGCGGTAAGTGACCTGCGGACGCCCGATATTCGCTTCCACGCCAAACTCACGTTTCATACGATCGACGATAATTTCCAGGTGTAACTCACCCATCCCGGAAATGATGGTCTGCCCGGACTCTTCGTCAGTGTGCAGACGGAACGACGGGTCTTCAGACGCCAGGCGCTGTAAGGCGATACCCATTTTTTCCTGGTCCGCTTTGGTTTTCGGCTCAATCGCCAGCGAAATCACTGGCTCAGGGAACTCCATACGCTCCAGGGTTATCACCGCATCCGGATCGCTCAGGGTGTCGCCGGTGGTCACATCTTTCAGCCCCACACAGGCGGCAATATCGCCCGCCCGCAGCTCGTCGACTTCATGGCGATCGTTGGCATGCATCTGCACGATACGACCAATACGCTCTTTTTTACCTTTCACCGGGTTCCATACCGCGTCGCCTTTTTTCAGCACGCCGGAATAGACACGGATAAAGGTCAGTTGACCCACGTACGGGTCGGTCATCAGTTTGAACGCCAGGGCCGAGAACGGCTCATCATCGTTCGGATGACGTTCCGCAGGCTGGCCTTTTTCGTCCACGCCCTGAATCGCCGGAATATCCAGCGGCGACGGCATCAGCTCAATCACCGCGTCGAGCATGCGCTGCACGCCTTTGTTTTTAAACGCGCTACCGCACAGCATTGGCTGGATTTCCCCGGCCACGGTGCGTTTACGCAGCCCGGCGATGATTTCCGCTTCGTCCAGATCGCCCGTTTCCAGATATTTGTCCATCAGATCATCGCTGGCTTCGGCCGCCGCAGAGACCATTTTTTCACGCCACTCCTGAGCGGTGGCCAGCAAATCATCAGGCACAGGCGCATAGCTAAAGGTCATACCCTGTGTGGCGTCGTCCCAGACAATGGCGCGCATTTTGATGAGGTCCACCACACCGGTGAAATGCTCTTCCGCACCGATAGGGATAACAATCGGCACCGGGTTCGCTTTCAGGCGGTCAATCATCATCTGCACCACGCGGAAGAAATCCGCGCCGGGGCGGTCCATTTTGTTGACGAACGCCAGGCGCGGCACATGGTATTTGTTGGCCTGCCGCCAGACGGTTTCCGACTGCGGTTGTACGCCGCCAACGGAGTCATAAACCATCACTGCGCCATCCAGTACACGCATGGATCGTTCCACTTCAATGGTGAAATCCACGTGCCCTGGGGTGTCGATGATATTGATGCGATGCGGCTCATAACCTCTGTCCATACCTGGCCAGAAGCAGCTTACCGCCGCGGACGTAATGGTAATCCCGCGCTCTTGCTCCTGTTCCATCCAGTCGGTTGTTGCCGCGCCATCGTGTACTTCACCCAGTTTGTGGCTCATCCCGGTGTAAAACAGGATGCGTTCTGTGGTTGTCGTTTTACCGGCATCGATGTGCGCGGAGATACCGATGTTGCGATAACGTTCGAGGGGGATGGGTCGGGGCATGATGCGTCCTTAGTCAGTTTGACAATAAATGGCCGATATGGCCGGTTAGGTTTCGCAAACTATAATAGTCCAATTGTACGAGTATTCTAGTACTATTTTTAAATTTTGCGCTATCATTGAGATTGTTGGTCCTGATGCATGGCGCATAGCCGTGCCTGTACGCATCGGGTATATTACCGGCCAGCCGCCGATACGGGCTGCTGCTCATGATGAGCAGAGCAACCGCCGACTCAGGAAAACTATGATTGCGAACCACCCCGATACCGAACAAATATTGCTGGAAAACGTCCTTTTCGCCCTTGGTAACCCTTTGCGTCTGGCGATGATCAAGCGGCTCGCCGATGGCAGTGAGTTGAGTTGCAATGCGTTGCGCCCGGAGGATGTGGCGAAGTCCACCATGACCCATCACTGGCGCGTGCTGCGCGACAGCGGCGTGGTCTGGCAGCGTCCGCAGGGGCGGGAGAATATGATTTCGTTACGCAGGGAAGATTTGGACGCCCGTTTTCCCGGGCTGCTGGATACGTTGTTGCAGGTGATGCAGGCGGGAAGGTAAGTCCCCTCCCCTAAGGGAAGGGGCGCGAACACATCATGTAGCCCCGGTAAGCATCGCGCCACCGGGGAAAATTTACTTGCTTTCGGGCAACACAATATTGCTGTTAGCCAGTGTTCCCATCTTGTTGTGCATGGCGCAGGCGGCATCCACCAGTTGCATGGCTAATGCCGCGCCGCTGCCCTCGCCCAGACGCATCCCCATATTGAGATACGGCTCCAGACCGAGGTTTTGCAGGGCGATACGCGCGCCTTTCTCCGCCGAAAGATGCGACGGGATCAGATAATCCTTCACTTTCGGCTCGATACGGCACGCCGCCAGCGCCGAGGCATAGGATAAGAACCCATCCAGCACCACCGGCAGGCCGCATGACGCGGCACCGATCATCACGCCCGTCATCCCCAGCAGGTCAAAGCCACCGACCTTCGCCAGCACATCCAACCCATTGTTTGCATCAGGCTGGTTAACCTCAATGGCGCGACGCACCACCTGCGCTTTATGTCCAAGCTGCGACTCAGGCAAATTCGCGCCAATGCCCACAACCGACTCCGGCGCTTCCCCGGTCAGCACGCTGACAATCGCCGCCGCCGGTGTGGTGTTCGCCATACCCAGCTCGCCCACGCCAAAAAGCTGCACGCCATCGGCCGCCTGTTCGCGGGTATAGCGAATAGTTTCCAGCAGCAGCTCCTGCGCTTGTGCGGCACTCATTGCCGGCTCCTGGGCGATGTTGTTACTGCCACGCGCGACTTTCATATTGATAACGCCGGGAATCGGATCGCTGTCGATACCGACATCCAGCACATGCACTTTCGCCCCGGCCTGCGCTGCCAGCACGCAAACGCCCGTGGTGCCCTGCGTCATATTCGCCGCCTGAATAGCCGTCACCACTTGCGGTGAAATCGCCACCCCTTCGTGCCAGACGCCGTGGTCGGCGCACATCACGATAATGGCCTTCTTCCCGGACTGTGGTTTGCCGCCTAACCCCGGCATCCCGGCGAGCTGCACCGCCAGCGACTCCAGACGCCCCAGGCTTCCGGGCGGCTTGAGTAACCCATCAATATGCTGTTGCGCCTGCGCCATCGCACCCTGATCGAGCGCAGGAATTGCTGCCAGTAACGAAGTCAGTGTTTGCATAGGAATTCTCAGTAGTGGTAAGGCGCCGCTCAAAGCAGCGCCAGAAGGAAGACCAGTTCACCCAGTTCAATGGCGGCACCCAGGGTGTCGCCCGTTTGCCCGCCCAGCGTGCGTTTAAGCATCAGGCCGAGCAGAAAAATCGCCAGCACGGTTATCAGCACAGCCGTCAGGCCGCGTGCCCCTTCCAGCCCCACCGCCACCAGCAGCGCAAGCGCCAGCGTGATAACGCTCTGCATGAAAGTGACCTTGCCGATAAACAAATTACCCAGCCCCTCCTCGCGGGCGTAGCGATGACCATACATCATCACCACAGCGCAACCGCGCCCGGCGGCACAGGCCGCGGCTAACGCTGCCGGAACCGCAAGCCCACGCAAAGAGAGTTCGCTGATAACAAGAATTTTCGCCACCAGCACAAACACCAGCGCCAGCCCACCGTGGGTGCCCAGACGGCTGTCGCGCATGATCTCCAGCATCCGCTCGCGTGTGCGGGCAGAAAAGACGCCATCACAGGTATCCGCTAAACCATCGAGATGAAAGCCGCCGGTCAGCAACGCCAGCGCCAGAACCGCAAAGAGGGCCGCCAGCGGCGCGCCGCACCAGGGCTGGAGCAGCATAAACACACCACCGCTGATACCGCCAAGTACCACGCCAACAAACGGAAAGGTGACGATACCACGCACGTAGTCCTGCACCTCCAGCCCCTGAACCAGGCGGGATGGCACCGGCAAACGGCTGATAAACGACAGCGTGGCAAAAAACAACCTGATCATTTGATTTTGACTCCGATCCCCGACACCACCAGCCAGACGTTATCCGCCGCCTGCGCCAGACGTTGATTCACCCGCCCGGCGATATCGCGAAAATGCCGCGCCAGACGGTTTTCCGGCACAATGCCCATCCCCACTTCGTTGGTCACCAGCACCACCGGCGCCGGGCAACGTTCACAGGCGGCGATTAATCGCTCGATCTCTTCCTGCACCTGCGCTTCAAGCAGCGCATAGTCCCAGCCGTCCGGGTCGCTGTCGCCACCCTGCGCAAACAACAGATTGGTCACCATGGTGGTAATGCACTCCAGTAAAATGGCCTCGTCCGGGGAGTTATCCGTAGTGATGATATCGGCCAGCCCCTGCCAACGCTCTTCGGTGCGCCAGTGCGCCGGGCGGCTATCCCGATGATGCTGAATGCGGGCCGCCATCTCTTCATCAAAGATTTGCGAAGTGGCGATGTAGAGAACCCCCTTCGCATTTGCGACCAGCGATTCGGCGTGGCGGCTTTTGCCGCTGCGCGCCCCACCCGTAACCAGCGTTAACATGCGCGTTCCTGATGTTGATGCATAATCTGATAGATCCTGTCGATGTCGATATTCTTACGCATGGCATCTGCCAGCAGGTCAAACTGCTGCGCTTTGTAGTGGGCATAATCCACCGTACTATCCAGCGGCGGCAAGCCTTTGCGCGCCCGCAACGCGTTAATCAACGCGCGGGTAAAATCATTGCTGTCAAAAAGCCCGTGCAGATAGGTACCAAATACCAGCCCGTCTTCACTGACCGCACCATCGGCGATGCGTTGCCCCTCTTTTTCCAGCCACAACATCGGACGACACCCTTCATGCAGCGTGGTTTCACCCATATGGATTTCATAGCCGTGCAGGGGAAGATGCCCGCAGCCCGCCAGCAGTCCGGGAAGTTCGCCCTGCACGGAGGCCGCCACCAGGGTGGTGGTTTTGTTCTGCGCAAAATGAGTGACGGTATTGAGCAGCCCCAGCCCCGGCAGCGTACCCAGGCCAGATTCCACCTCATCGACAATGGTTTCGCCGAGCATCTGGTAACCACCACAGACCCCCAGTACGGGCACGCCCTGGCGATGCTGTTGTAAAACCGCCTGCGCCAGCCCGCTCTCCTGTAGCCAGGCAAGATCCCCCAGCGTGTTTTTGCTGCCGGGGAGGATAATCAAATCGGTGTTATGCAGCTCTTGTGGCGAGCGAACATAGTGCACGCGCACGTCCGGTTGCGCGGCGAGGGCGTTAAAATCGGTGAAATTAGAGATGTGCGGCAATTGCACCACGGCAATATCGATGGCCCGCTCGCCGGTGCGCAGGTATTTGCCACGCTGCAGCGCCACGCCGTCTTCGTCTTCTAAATCTACCTCCAGCCACGGCATCACCCCCAGCACCGGCACCCCGGTCAGGGCTTCAATCTGTTTAATGCCGGGGGTGAGCAGGGCCACGTCGCCGCGGAATTTATTAATGATGACCCCTTTTACACGCCAGCGTTCATGTTCCTGCAACAGCGCAAGGGTGCCATAAATCGCAGCGAAAACGCCGCCCCTGTCGATATCTGCTACCAGCACCACCGGGCAACCGGCCATCTCCGCCATGCCCATGTTGACAATATCGCGATCGCGCAGGTTAATCTCAGCCGGGCTGCCCGCCCCTTCCAGTACAATAGCGTCGTATTCACGACTCAGGCTCTGGTAGACGCTGATAATCTGCTCGCGCAGACGCGGTTTGTAATCGTGATAGCTGACAGCGTCCATATCGCTTGCCACTTTGCCCATCAGCACCACCTGCGCTTTACGGTCGCTGGTGGGTTTGAGCAGAACCGGGTTCATGCGCACATCCGGGATGATACCCGCCGCTTCCGCCTGAAAAATTTGCGCACGCCCCATCTCTTGCCCGTCCGGGGTGATACCCGAATTAAGCGCCATATTCTGCGATTTAAAGGGGGCGGTCTTTAATCCATCCTGATACAGGATGCGGCACAGCCCCGCCACCAGCACGCTTTTACCCACGTCTGATGCCGTGCCCTGGAGCATAATCGCCAGCGTCATGACGCCTCCTTAATGTACGTTTCCCGCATGCGGGTAAAGAATTCGGCTTCACTTTTACACAGCGGCATTCCCAGTTCGCTATGCAGTTTTACCAGCCAGGGCTGCGTTAACCCCGCCTGTTCGATCTGTGCTTTTTGGGCAAAAACCTCACCCGGCGTGCCGTACGCCAGCCTTTCGCCGCGGCGTAGAACATACACCGCATCGCAAATCTCATAAATCAAATCAATATCATGGCTGGAGATCACCACATGATTCCCCTGCGCCACAATCCGCTGAATGATCGCGATCATCTGGGCGCGCCCCGAGGGGTCCAGCCCGGCGGTGGGTTCATCCAGCAGCAGATACCTCGCCTGCAAGACCAGCGCCCCGGCAATGGCGACGCGCTTTTTCTGCCCGTGGCTCAGGCACTGAATCGGCTGATGGCGAAAAGATTGCGCATCCACCAGCGTCAGCGCATCATCGGTGCGCCGGGCAATCTCCGCTTCCGCCACGCCAATGTTGCGCAGGGCAAAGGCGATATCGCTGTCGATATCGGTATAGAAAATCTGCTGATCGGGATCCTGAAACACGGTAGCGACCTGCTGGCGCAGCGCAAGCAGCCCGCGCTTGCTGTAATCCAGCGGTTTTCCCTGCCACAACACCGCGCCTTGTTGCGGACGTAAAATACCGCTCAGGTTCATAAACAGCGTCGATTTCCCGCAGCCGTTCGCCCCCACCAGCCCGGTGACCGGCTGGCGCGAAAAATCGAGCGTTAACCCTTTCAGAATGGGCTCTTCCTGATAACTGAACCACAACCCCTCGGTCGCCAGCATGCCATTCCTTACAGGTGAAAATCACCCTGATAGAGTTTGATATCCAGCGTGGTTGCCATCTCTTTGTAGCGCAGCAACACGCGGGTAAATAAAAGCCCAACCAGCATCGCCAGCGAGCGGTAGCCCAGCGGCAAGGTTCGGTAACCAAAGCGCAGGGTTTGCGCCCGGTGAATTGCCGCGGCCTCTTGCAGCAGGATAAAGATAAACCGCCAGGTCAGCAGGATTTGCTCGGTCAGCAGACGCGGCACTCGCCCCTTTCTGAGTAACACAATGAGCTGCGGAAACGGCAGGTTCAGCACCAGCCAGAAGGTGGCCGACAGCGCCGCCAGGCTGCGCCAGAAGGTCGTATTGGCCATCGCCAGCCCTTCCGGCAAAACGCCCAGCCAGTAGCTTCCCAGTGGAATGCCCACCAACAAGTGCTGCGGCTGCTGGGTGATGCTAAACAGTATTGTCACCACCCCCACCAGCAGAAAACTAATGGGGATCGCCATCCAGCGTAACCAGCGCCAGAACGAAATACGCAGTAGCCAGCAGGTAAACGCCGCCAGCACAACCAGCAAGGCTCCCTGCCCGACCGGAGGCAGCGAAAACGCCAGGACCATCATCGCCAGCCAGAGAAAGAATTTGCGCTCCGGGGCAACAGTAAACCAGCGGCTCTGGTAGCTCAGCCGGTCAAGCCCGTTCGTCAGCACGCTGTCTGCCTTTCATGTAACCCAGAATGTAGAAAATAACCGCCGCGCCCAGCGATCCTTGCAGGGTAAAGAGCAGGCTTTCAATTTCCCCGCTGGCGGGTTCATACAGCGGCTGGAACCAGGGTTTATAGTGTGGCGCAACGGCCTGAATCTGGCTTTCCGCTTCGCCGTCAGAGCCACCGTACTCGCCGCCGTGATTGATAAAGAACGGCAGAATCACCAGCGCGATAACCATCGCAAGCAAAATCAGTGTCTTTTTCATCTTAATGTCCTTGTGCGGTGATCAACTGACGTTTAGTGAGCTGGTCGTAGATCATTACCGTGAGCAGCCCTTCGGCAATCGCAATAGGGATCTGCGTCAGGCAGAAGATACCCATAAACTTGATGATGGAACCGCTCGCTCCGGCCTGCGGATCCGGGAAGGCCACGCCAAGCTGCACAGAGGTGACAAAGTAGGTCACCAGGTCAGCGAGCATGGCACATAAGAAGACCCCAACATCACGGCGAATACCCGCGCGACAGGCCATCTGCCAGACCAGATAACCGACGACAGGCCCGATCACCGCCATCGACATGCCGTTTGCCCCAAGCGTTGTCAGGCCGCCGTGCGCCAGCAGCAGCGCCTGAAACAGCAGCACAATCGCGCCGAGGACAGCCACCACGCCCGGCCCGAAGAGGATAACCGCCAGGCCCACCCCTGTCGGGTGTGAGCAACTGCCCGTCACGGATGGAATTTTCAGCGCCGAGAGCACGAAGATAAACGCACCGCAAAGCGCCAGCAGCACCTTCTGATTACTGTCTTCCGCCACGATACGGCGCAGACGCACCAGCCCGTACCACAGGCAGGGTAAAAACAACATCCACCAGGCCAGCGCCCATAACGGCGGTAAAAAGCCTTCCATGATATGCATGGCAAATGCCTGCTCCGGTACGACAAGCAGTAACAGACCTGCTGCCAGCCCGCTTAACGACAGGCGTTTAAGCTGTTGTTCCCGTTTCATCGCCTCTCCCACTGTTTATTAACCAGAATGGTCGAAAAATACGGCAGTGGCTGTTCGTCGCTCACCTCAGCGAGCTGCCGCCAGCACTGCTCTCCCGGTAGGGTTGCTTCGGCCATCATTACTGCGCGGTCAAGCAATCCGGCATCGGCCAGCAACGCTTTGACGCGTGCGAAGCGGCCATAGACTTTCATCAACACCAGGCTGTCGTGGTTCGCCAGCGCCTGTTTAATCTCCGCCTCCGGCGCGGTACAGGAGACCACCGCCAGCGACTGCTGCTCCATGGCAAGCGGCGTTTGCGCGCGCGCGGCAATGGCGGCAAAAGAGGTCACCCCAGGCACAACTTCCAGCCAGTCAGGACGCCCCAGCCGCTGCAACAAGAAGACCCAGGTGCTGAACAGCATGGCGTCGCCCAGGGTGATGAAACCCACCTGTTTTCCGGCCAGAGTTTCTGCGCTAAGCGCGGCGGCCACGTCATCCCAGACGGCCTCTTTTTCCGCACTGTCCGCGCTCATCGGGAAATGGGTACAGCGGATTTCCGTCTGCTCGCCCAGATATTCCCGCACAATGGAGAGCGCCAGACTGTCGCCTCCTTTGCGCCCCGCCGGGGCATAGAGCACATCAAGTTTGCCGAGAATGCGCGCAGCACGAACGGTGAGAAGGTCGCTGGCGCCGGGGCCAATCCCTAATGCGTAGAGTCTGCCGCTCATGCCGCCACCTCCAGAGACTGGCTCAGCGCCTGATGCAGGTGCGCGACAAACATCGCGCGGATAGCCGGGTTTTCGCCCAGCCCTTGCAACCACGGCGTTGCGGCAATCCCGACTCGCTCAAACTGCGTTTTCCACGAGTCTTCTTCATCAGAGGCCATATCGTTAATGGCATGATCGCCTGCCACCAGCATCAGCGGCATCAGGTGTACCGCGCTGATCCCTTCGCGGCGCAGACTGTCGATCAACACATCTACCTCCGGGTAGCTTTCCACCGCACCGACACGCGCCGGGAAACGGTGTGCCGCCATCATATGATCGAGACAGGCGTAAGCGGCGAAGGCGTGATGGCTGGCGCCGTGGCCCATAAACACCACTTTTTCACCGTCTGCCAGTACCGGCATCTGGCGTGCCAGCGCCTGCATCAGATGCATGTAATCGTCGTGGCTGCTGAGCAGCGGTGCGCCGATCACCATGCGTTTGAACAGATGCCGCAGGGTTTGTACCTCACGAACAATTTTTTCGTATTCGTCACCGTTAATGATGTGCAACGACTGGATAGCCACATCCTGATAGCCCAGGTCTGCCAGTTTTTGCAGTGCCTGCAAAGGGGTGTCGATGTGCAGGTTGTCGCGGCGTTTGAGCTTGCGAATGATCATTCCTGAGGTAAATGCCCGAAACAGCGTGCGATCGGGGCAACTGGCGGCCAGTTCCCGTTCACAGGCCACAATGTTCTTTTCACAGGTGTCGTGATAGCTGGTGCCGAAACTCACCACCAGAAGCGCTTTTTTCATGTTCTTTTCCTCACTGAGTAGCAAGCCAGCGCAGCAGTCGCTGCGAAAACGCATCCAGGCTTTCCAGTAACTCCTCACCCGAAACCGCAGGCTGCGGGCGTGTAATAACAATGCAGGGGATCCCTGCGTCCAGACACGGCTGAACTTTTTCCTGATAGCCGCCTTCCGCACCGGAGGCTTTGGTGATCATCACGTCAGCGCGGCACTGTCGGTAGAAGGCGGCGTTGAACTCTGCGCTAAACGGCCCGCACATGGCGTAGATCTCGCCAACACCAAAACCGTTCTCGGCGCACTGCGCCATCACATCGGCAACTGGCAGCACCCGTGCCAGCAGGGTCTTCTCACCAAGCCCCGCACGCCAGAGCGCCAGGTCTTTACTGCCAGTGGTCAACAACACGCGCTGCCCGAGCCCGCGCGCGACTTTACAGGCTTCATCAATCGAGCCGACCTTGTGTAACTGGGGATGTTCCAGCTCAGGCAGTTGTTCGGGGCGCTGGTAACGGCTTAACAGCACATGTGCCTGCCGACAGGCCCCGGCAATGTTCTGGCTGACCGCCTCGGCATAAGGGTGTGACGCATCCACCACCCAGCGGGTCTGGTTATCGGTAAGCCAGCGCAGCATGGCGTCAGGATCCATCCGCCCACAGCGCACCTCGCCGCGAATATCGCCCGCCAGATGCTGTCCGGTGGGGGTTGCCACCGACAGGGTGTAGCGCACCCCGGCGGCGTCGAGTTGCTGGCAAATGGCCCGCGCATCGCTGGTTCCGCCGATCACCAGTACATCGCCTGGCCTCACAGCTCATAGCCTCGCGGTGTAATCATCAAGCCATCCGCTACGTAGGTGGCCTTGTTGCCGACAATCACCAGGCTGGTCATGTCGACTGGTTCAAAGTCCATCTCGCCGAGGGTGGTTATCCACTTCTCTTCTTTTTTACGTCCGGCGGATTTCACAATCCCTACCGGGGTTTGCGGGCTTTTGCTGGCCGCCAGCAGTTCAAATGCGCGCGCAAGGTGCCCTTCGCGGCCTCGGCTACGTGGGTTGTAGAAGCAGATAACAAAGTCAGCTTCCCCGGCGGCGACAATCCGTTTTTCAATGACCGGCCACGGGGTCAGTAAGTCGCTCAGGCTGATATGGCAGAAGTCATGCATCAGCGGTGCGCCGAGTAACGCCGCCGCGGCAATACTGGCGGTCATTCCGGGGATCAGACGCACTTCCACGTCCAGTTTCTGTTTACTAACCAGCTCAAGAACCAGGCCCGCCATGCCGTAAATCCCGGCATCACCGCTGCTGATAAGCGCCACGTTATGCCCGGCCTGCGCCAGTTCAATCGCCGCCTGGCAGCGCTCAATCTCTTTGCACATGCCGGTTTTGATCACCTGCTTGTCGCCCGTGAACGCTTTCACCAGATGGGTGTAGGTCTTGTACCCCACCACGATTTCCGCAGCCTGCAAGGCTTCGATCGCCTCCATGGTCATCATTGCCTGTGAGCCAGGGCCAATCCCGATAACGGTTAACATCAGTGTGAAACTCCCAAAGTAATAGTGACGCCCTGCTCACGCAGAGTCTCGCCAACCAGTTGCCCACGACTCATCAGCCAGGCTGCGGGTCCGGATACGCTTCCCACGCCAGTGGTCTGACGCACAAAGTCAGAGGCAGGGAAACGATGCTCATGCTGACGCAGGGCATCAGCGGTAAAAATTTCAAACGGCACACGCAGGCTTTCTGCCAGTTGCGTGAGCGCTTTCTCATGCTCTTTCAATGTGATGCTCCCTATCGCGCGCAGCGCCAGCGGGTCGAAAGCGTGTACCTGCAACTGTTGCTTAAGCAGCCCTGACACCACCGCAAACGGGGTATCGCGACGACAACCAATGCCTGCCACCACACGGCGGGGAACCAGTTTGTAGACCGGCACCGGGAGTTCAGGCAGCGCAGCGTGCACGGTCACGCAGATCAGCGCCGTCAGCTCGGGCAGATCATTGAGAGAGTCCACCGGAATAAACCCGCGCGTGTCGCAGCGTTCGACTTCTTCGCGCAAGGCGTCTTCACACCACAGGCCAATACGTTCGCCGCTGACCAGCCAGTGGTTGATTGTCTTTACTGCTGCACGCAGATCCTCCATGCGCGCATCCAGTTGACAAGCCAGCGTATCGAGCGCCGCCAGTTCGTTAACATCCGTTGCCGTGGTGATCACCGGGTCTGCGCCCAGCACGCCCGCAAGATAGCGGGCCAGCGCATTTGCCCCACCAAAATGGCCAGAAAGCAGGCTGATGACGTGCTGTCCGCGCTCATCGATAACAATCACTGCCGGGTCGCTGAATTTGTCATTCACCAACGGGGCCAGCACACGTACAGCAATCCCCGTCGCGCCGATAAATACCAGCGCGGAATGTTGGGTGAAGGCATCACGCAACGCAGAGGCAAAGCCGCCATCGAAAGGTACAAACCCCTCTTCCAGCAATTTCTCACTGGTGTAGCAGGTCATGGGCAGCGCCAGTTTCAGCCGGTTCGCCAGGGCAACACCGCCAGGCGTCAGGCAGAACAGCGCAATGGATTCAGGCTTTACGGTATTCATGGCTAAAGTCCGCCGCATAAAGACGTGAGTAGTGGTACTCCTCGCCAAGGAATGCGCCAACGAGGATCAGTGCGGTTTTACGAATACCAGCATCGCGAACCTTGTCAGCAATGTCCGCAAGGGTCCCGCGCACCGTCTGGTTTTCCGGCCAGGTGGCTTTATAAATGACTGCCACGGGCGTGGTTGCCGGATAGCCGCCTTCAATCAGACGCTCAGCAACGCGATTGATGCGTTGTACGGAGAGATAAATCGCCATTGAGGTCTGGTGGCTGGCAAAGGATTCCAGTTGTTCCAGCGGCGGGACCGGGGTACGTCCTTCGAGGCGAGTGATGATCAAACTCTGCGACACTTCCGGCACGGTGTATTCCACACCCAGCTCTGCCGCCGCCCCGAGGAAGGCACTCACGCCGGGAACGACCTTCCACTGAATACTACGCTCAGTCAGCACTTCTCCTTGTTCACGCACGGAGCCATAAAGGGAGACATCACCGGTTTGCAGGCGCACCACCACTTTGCCCGCTTTTACACCGGCTTCCATCAGGTCGATGATCTGCTCCAGGTGCAGTTCGGCGCTGTCGTGACACTCGGCGCCCGGCGGGCAGTATTCGAGCAGCTCGGTATTAATGAGCGAGCCCGCGTAAATGACGACCTGTGCCTGCTGCAACAGGCGGTATCCTTTCAGGGTGATAAGCTCGCGGTCACCGGGGCCAGCACCGACAAACCAGACGGTTTGCGTATCAAATTGTTCAGCCATGAGACTCTTCCTTCTCGCAGGAAATCACAAAAACAGGGTTATTCGGTTTGAAGTAGTGGCCGCTGCCCAGCGCATGAAGAAGCGAAACCTGAATTTGCTGGCAGTCCAGCGCGGCGACCTGGCAGGTAGCGAGGTGGCTCAGCGCGCTGCTAAGGTTCTCCTGCAAAATAAAGGTCATCACCAGGCGGCCACCGGGGAGCAGTTGGGCCAAAGACCAGTCAATCAGTTGGGTCAGGTTGCCACCGCTGCCACCCATAAAGACCGCGTCGGCGGGCTGTTCGACAAATAACGGCGCCACGCCCGGGACAATGGTGATATTGCGACAGCCAAAGTGCTGGCAGTTCTCTTCCAGCAGCCCCAGCGCCGCCGGATTGCGCTCAATGGCGGTCACCTGCAACTGAGGGTGGCAGACGGCAGCCTCAATCGAGACGCTGCCTGTGCCTGCGCCGATATCAATAAAATGGCGGGCAGCGGATAAGTTCAGCCGCGAGAGCGCCAGCGCGCGGACCACTTCTTTGGTCATCGGGACACTTTCACCGCGCAAAAACAGTTCATCTTTCATTGAGGATCACCACGACATTCATCTCATACTGCGCCTGGACATCACGGGCGGGCAGCCAGTGAATGCGTTCGTTGTCCATCGCCAGATTTTCGCCAATCACCAGCCAGCGCTCTCCCGCACCGCGCGCCACCAGGGCGGCGGCAATTTCCCGCGGGCCACAGCGGGCATCGGTCACCATCGCGGTTTTAGGGGAACGGGCCAGGGCGTCAAAATCCACATCGCGCCCGTGGGAGCTGGTCAGCCAGATATCATTCATATCGATGCCGGTCTTCGCGCACAGGTACTGCACAGCGCTGATGCCCGGAATAATGCGCACCTGTTCAATGCCGAACTCGGCCACCAGACGTTTGCCAATGCCGTAAAACAGCGGATCGCCGGATGCCAGCACCACGACGTGCTGATGCATCCGCTGCGCAATCCAGCGTATTAATCCGGGGATGTCGGCATCCAGCGCACGGCGTTCGCCAGCAAAATCAGGGAACTGCTCAAGATGGCGTTTACCGCCGACCAGAACATCCGCATGTGCGACAGCATCCAGCGCCATGGGGGTCATTAAGGCCAGTGAGGCAGGCCCCATGCCTGCGACGGTCAACATTGCAAATCCTCCACAATGTCCGGGAACGGGCGGTTCGTGCCGAGGATGTGGTTATCAAACGAAAACATAATGGCGTCGCACTGGGGGGGATTTTTGGTAAAGCGCAGGTTCTGCATGACACGCTGACAGATACGCTGCGCCAGATGGTTGTACAGATGGCCGAATCCCGCCGCGTCGATGTGCTCCATTGCCGCTTCGGTGGTGTCACACTCGCTGACTTTTTGCAGCAACTCATGGGGTGCGCCAAGCAGCGCCAGATGCGCCACCAGCGTTTCCATGCGCGCATCGGCGATATGGCTGTGGGTGTGGAAAATCCCGGCGGCGATTTTTACCAGCTTGCCCGGATGGCCAATCAACACAATTTGCCGGTAACCGAGGCGAACGGCCTCTTCAATCATGTAACCCACGAAGTTGCTCATGGTGACCACGATGTCGCTGGAAAGCCCCATTTGCTCGCGGACAAAGCGCTCCCCGTGATTGCCTGGCACCAGTACAACCCGCTCCAGCCCCGCTTCGCGTTTGATTTCCAGCTCCAGAGAAAGCGAGCGTTTCCAGCTCTCTTCGGACATCGGCGTGACGATACCCGTGGTGCCGATAATCGAGATACCGCCAAGGATGCCCAGCCGGCTGTTGTAGGTTTTTTGCGCCCGCTCTTCCCCTTCGGGCGCGAAAATTTCCACTTCGGCGCCCCGCGAAGGGCCGATCACTTCACGTACGGCGGCTTCGATGGTCTGGCGCGGTGTGCGGTTAATGGCGGCGCTGCCAACCGGCAGGCCAATCCCTTTGCGGGTCACGGTGCCTACGCCTTCGCCGCCGGACAGCACAATCTCGCCGCCATCATTCAGCGTGACACGTGCAAAAATCAGCATGCCGTGGGTGGCATCTACATCATCGCCACCGTCTTTACGGATAGCGGCAATCCCTTGCTGGCCTTCAATATGCGGCGATTCAACGTTAAGACGCAGCGTGACGCCAGAGGGCGTGACAATCGACACCTGATGGATAATGTGCTGGCGCAGGACCATCAGCGCAGCGACTTTTGCCGCCGCCGTTGCGCAGGAACCGGTGGTATAGCCTTTGCGTAGCGCTTTGCCGTTGTGCCACACCGGGGCGTCGAATGTCTCTTCGCTCATTACGCCTCCCGCATGAAATATAAAAAGGCGTTAACGATCGCCGCCGCCACATTGCTGCCGCCTTTACGTCCCAGCGCGGCAATTCCCGGCAGCCCGCTTTCCACCAGCGCATCTTTCGATTCTGCCGCACCGACAAACCCGACCGGGACGCCAACCACGCCACGCACCCGAGCGTTTTGCTCCAGTAAGCGGAACAGCGCGGTGGGGGCATTACCGAAGACGAAGATTTTTTCGCCCTCTTCGCTGAGCGCCAGATCCACCGCCGCCATCGAGCGGGTGATCCCCGCCTCTTTCGCTTTACGCACCACGCGCGGGTCGCTGATGTAGCACTTCACCTCGCCGCCAAATTTTGCCAGCCGGGTTTTGTTTATCCCGGAAAGGGCCATGGTGGTGTCGGTATAAAGCGTACAGCCGCTGCGAATCGCGCTGCCGAGGCTTTCAAGGGCATCCGGGGAAAACCACAGGATGTCCAGCCAGTCGAAATCGGCGGTGGTGTGGATCACTCGTTTGATGATGGCTTCGTGCAGAGGGCTGGCAAAACGGTAATCAGGCCACGTTTCGCGAATGATATCGCCAATAATGACAAAACTTTTGTCTTCAATGGCTTGGGGTTGCTGCAAATAATCCATTGTTTTCATCAGATTGTTGCTCCTGCGAGCGTAACATGCATAAGCGCAAATACGGCCAGCGCCAGGGTGGAGGCTACCCACATCAGGCGTATGGTTTGCGTAATATCGTCAACGGTGATGGCGCGAGTCTCATCGCCAATCCAGGGTTTTTCGACGCGCTGACCGAAGTAGTCATTTGGGCCGCCAAGCTGCACGCCAAGCGCCCCCGCAACGGTGCCTTCCGGCCAGGCGCAGTTGGGGCTGCTGTGATTGCGGCGATCGCGCCAGCCGATACGCAATGCCCGTGCCGGGTTCAGGCGGCAAAAGCAGGCGGCAACGCTCAGCAGTAGCCAGCTCAGGCGGGCCGGAATAAAGTTAGCCACGTCATCCAGACGCGCGCTCACCATGCCAATAGCACGATATTTTTCGTGTTTGTAGCCCACCATCGAATCGAGGGTATTTACCGCTTTGTAGGCCATCGCCAGCGGCGCGCCGCCCAGCAATAAAAAGAACAGCGGGGCAATAACGCCATCCACCGTATTTTCTGCCACGGTTTCCACGACCGCGCGGGTGATCTGCGGTGGCTGTAGCTGCGAGGTGTCGCGCCCGACTATCCAGGAGAGTTTCTCCCGGCTTTGGGCAAGAGTGCCGTGGCGCAAGGCATGCTCTACTTCCCGTGCCGCATCTGCCAGGCAACGCGCCGCCAGCAGGGTGTAGATCATCCACACCTCCACACACCAACCAAGCCACGGATGGATGGCTTGCGCGCAGGCCAGCACGCCGTATGCCACCCCCCAGGTCATACCCACGACGACCAGCCACATCACCCCACCACCAATACGCAAGGCGGTATCGGAATGGCAAACCCGGCGAACGGCACGCTGTGTCAGCGTAATCAGTGCGCCGATCCAGCGGACCGGATGCGGCCAGTGCGGAGGGTCACCCAGCCAGCGGTCAAGAAGCCATGCGACAAACCAGGCAAGGATCGTCATAACACGCTCCTTGCGGCGGCGATCCAACGGCTCAACATGGTCGGGCGTTGAGCAAAATGGATGTGCAGATAGCTGGCGTAGGTATTGCCCACCTGCCAGCCGCCCTGCCACTGGGACAAAATCCTGCCATCGCGGGTTTTTCGGCACTGCATGACCGCATCCTGCTCAGGGGTAAAATCGGAGTAGTGGAATTCATGGCCGCGCAGCGTCTCGCCTGCATCGGCAAGCAGCATGGGCTGGCTGGCGGTGGCTTCACAATAGCCAAAGCGGGTCAGGCGTTTTCCCATCTCGCTGTGACCGGGTATCACGCCCACCATAGAATGAATGTCACCTGCGGTATCGCGAAGCGTAGAGCCGAGATACATCAGGCCGCCGCACTCGGCGTAAATCGCCACACCACGCCGGTGCGCCGAACGGATAGCGTCAAGCATGGACCTGTTAGCAGAAAGGGCGCGGGCGTAGAGTTCCGGGTATCCGCCGCCGAGCCAGAGCATCTGGCATTCGGGCAATGTCGCGTCGTGCAGCGGGCTAAAGCGCACAATCTTCACACCCGCATTGCGAAGCAGTTCTATGTTATCGGGGTAATAAAAGTTGAATGCCTCGTCATCGGCCAGCGCGAGCGTTATCCCCTCCCCTTCGTCACGCGCCGGTAAAGCGGGCCATTGCCCCTCGGGTAATGATGGGAGCGTGCTCAGGGAAAGCAGCTTATCGATATCCAGCGTTTGCGCGATGCGCCCGGCAAAATCACGCCAGGATTGGGAATCAATGACAGATTCACGTGCGGTGACCAGCCCCAGATGTCGCTCCGGCAATGCCACTCCGGCAGTCACGGGCACATAGCCCAGCGCAGGAATGCCGCAATAGTGTTCGATAGCGTATTTGAGCAACTGGTAATGGCTGTCGCTGTTGACGCGGTTAACAATAACGCCCGCAATAGTGAGCGCCGGGTCGAAATGTTGAAAACCCATCACCGTGGCGGCGATTGAGGTCGACACCGCTTTTCCGTCGACCAGTAAGATGACCGGCACACCAAGCTGTTTTGCCAGTGCGGCGCTGCTGCAATAATCAGGGTCAGTGCCATAGCCATCATAAAGGCCCATGACGCCTTCAATCACGGCGATATCGGCGGCTTGCATTTGCTGGTTAAACAGGGCATTCAGCGTCGGGGCAGGCAGCATAAAGCTATCAAGATTGCGGGATTCCACGCCCGTTACGGCGGTATGCCAGGCGGTATCGAGATAGTCCGGGCCGACTTTAAATGGCTGTACCTGCATACCGCGCTGCTGTAAAACGCGCAGCAGGCCGAGGGTGACGGTGGTTTTACCACAGCCACTTCCGGTACCGGCAAGGATAAAGGCGCGACGCCCGTCAGACATACCTTAAAGCCCCGTTCAGGGTGGAAAGGCTGTGTCAGGCTGTGCGTAGTCCCAGTCAATGACTGTACGCGTCTGAGCAACCGACTTCCCACCGAAGTTGTTGAGAGTAACCATCAGGCCGGTCTTCTGGCTTAGCGTCGTCCTCGCCCGTCCTTCCCAATCTTGCGATCAGTGGTGATTACGGGGTCGTCAGCATCACAGCAGCGGGGGCTGCGGGGGATTCTCACCCCCTTCCCAGCCGCGATAATTTGCGGCAAACCTGTTGGCTTCATTGTTCGTTTCACTCATACAGCATATTGCTGAAAAAGTGACTTTGCTCCTGACTGCAATCTATCGCATCAGGGAAATAAAAACTGGTTCAGTTTATCCCTGTATGGGCAATAATTTGTTGCGCTATAACAATTTATTGTCCAGCCTTTTCTCTAATCTCTTATTTTGACGGCCTTTCAGGCAATTTTATTGGTTTTAGGAATAGCAAATTATTGTTATCGGAAATTTAATCGCCGTCATAGTTTGCATTATTCTGCAGGCGAAAAACTTGTGGCGTTACCTGATATGTCTGGCGAAATACTTTGCAGAAATAACTTGTTTGAGAAAATCCTAAATTGCGCGCGATGCTGGCGATACTCCAGTCACTGTGACACAGCATTTCTTTTGCGCTGGCCATACGCTGGCGATTGACCCAGGCATTAAAGCCAATTCCCTGATATTTTTTGAACAGCTTACTGAAATAGTACGGGCTAAGATAAACATGCGCCGCCACGTCTTCCAGGCGCAACTCATCAGAGAGATGGGCATCAATATAGCGCAACGCCTTCTTCATCTTACTGTCATGCGGCCCCTGATTTCGACTCGTTCGCCCCGCCTCCTGAGCCTGTTGCTGATCTTTGATGACAACGAAATTGAGCTGTTTTTTAAGGCAATTTTCGACTATCAGCTTAAGCAGGTCGGCTGATGCAATGACCCGCGAGTAATCCATCTCTGGTACGTTCAGAAACTCATCCATCAATTTCTGATCCGCCTGCCAGCGATCGTCAATATTAAGAATATTAATGAGTTCAACACTATCGCCTTCCCGCAAACGTACCTGCCCGCACAATACAAACCCGACCAGGTGCCCGGCAATGACCAAAGGAATAGAAAAGTCGGTAAGTCCGGCATGGCAACGGTAGATGCAGGGTTGGTTGGATTTAGAGGCTTCGAAGCCGCCACAACGATCGCTCATACGACACCGCGCGCTGTGTTGCGGGTTCTGACGCATCAGCTGACAAAATTGGGTGAAGTTGAAAAGCTCGGAAATTTCTTCGCCGTGGATATTAACGACAACAACGGCCAGACCGGTGGCTTGTGCAAAATCCTGGGCGATTTTATTAATGAGTTCGGAGTTTAGTGCACTCGCAGAAATCATGATAAAACCTCTCAGTTAATTTTAATTTATTGTTATAAACAAACCTATATTGTTTACACATCACTCATATTAAATGGCAATCAATAACACTGAATGACCATAGGCTGAAGTCAAGATAACAAAAGTCTCCCATCCCTGGGAGACGATTTCGTGCGTTCGTGAAAGCAGATCACGAAATAAATAATTGCCGGACAGTAATTTCAAGACGCTATTTCGAGGAGACGTCAGTTTTTGCTCTCTTCCAGTTTACAGGCATTGCAAGGGAGGTTTTTGCCAATCAAATAACGGTAGCAGGCTGCCCCTCCGCAAGCCCCAATAATGGGGGCAATAATCGGTACGAGGAAATACGGAATATCGCGGCCCCCCGTAAACGCAATGTTTCCCCACCCCGCGAAGAAAGTGAACAATTTCGGGCCAAAATCACGCGCCGGGTTCATCGCAAATCCTGTTAATGGCCCGGTAGCCGCACCAATCACCGCCACAAGCACACCAATCAATAGCGGTGCTAAAGGACCACGTGGCACACCATTCCCGTCATCGGTCAGCGCCATGATCATACACATCAAGATTGAGGTAATGATAATTTCAACCAGGCCCGCTTCCCAGATACTCAGCGCGGCAGCCGGATAAGTGCTGAATAACGATGCCAGTTGCAGGCTCTCCACACTGCCTTTAACGATATGATGAGCGGTTTCATATTCAATGAACACGCTGTGATAGAGCAAATAGGCCACCGCGGCCCCACCGAACGCACCCGCAACTTGCGCCACAATGTACGGCACCACCTTACGTGCAGGGAAGCAGGCAAACAGCCACAAGGCGATGGTAACCGCTGGGTTCAGGTGCGCACCAGACACTGCGGCGGTCAGATACACGGCAAGCGAAATGCCCAGCCCCCAGATAATGCAAATCTCCCATAGCCCCAGCGTAGCCCCGGCAACTTTCATGGCGCACAGACAGCCGATTCCGAAGAACAAGAACAGCCCTGTGCCTAAAAACTCGGCAATGCATTGTGCCTTAAGTGAATCATTCATTTGTGTCACCTTCCAGGTAGAGTCACGATCTCACCAGCACGCCTGAAGCTGGCAGCAGAGTACAACGCCGCTCACTATAGGAATGCGATATTGAAAAGTGTTGGCAACCTCAGGGTAAAAACGCCAAAAAAATCGCCTCTCAATAACAATATTTTGCCATTCAGACTAAATGAATATGGGGCTGAGCCCTATTTCACTCACTATTATTCGTCTTATTGAAATAACAAATTATTGTTATTTTTCGTGTGTCGTTTTACAGCATTGCTCACAGAATGATTTCGCCCGCACAAATATCACATCGCTTTTATAAAGTCACTATCAAAAATGTAAATGTGAAATTGACATAGCAATATTTTGCCATGTTAACGCCAATAAAAAATCATTAAAAATCATATATATAACAATTATCAAAGCAATTATTTCACTTAATTAAACCAGGAAGTTCCGAATGTAATTTAAAGACAGCCATTCTTTTTCCTCGCTTATTTGTATAGTCCAAAAATCGGGACAACCTTATCGAGGTCTTTATGCAACAAGAAGCATTAGGAATGGTGGAAACCAAAGGCTTAACGGCCGCAATTGAAGCCGCAGATGCAATGGTGAAATCCGCCAATGTCATGTTAGTGGGCTACGAGAAAATAGGTTCTGGCCTGGTGACAGTCATTGTTCGCGGCGACGTTGGCGCCGTGAAAGCAGCAACGGATGCAGGTGCTGCCGCAGCCGCTCAGGTGGGTGAAGTGAAAGCCGTACACGTCATCCCGCGTCCGCACACTGATGTTGAAAAAATCTTACCTAAGGGAATTAGCCAATGAGTAGCAATGACCTGGTGGAACAGATCATGGCTCAGGTGATCGCCAAAGTGTCTTCACCGACACCCGCGACCTCCCCCACTGTAACCCATCCCAAACGAGAGACGGCTATGGCAGAAAAAAGCTGCAGTTTAACGGAATTTGTTGGTACGGCGATTGGCGACACTGTTGGTCTGGTGATCGCGAACGTCGATAGCGCATTACTTGATGCAATGAAGCTGGAAAAGCGCTACCGCTCAATCGGTATCCTCGGCGCACGTACTGGCGCAGGTCCGCACATCATGGCGGCAGATGAAGCCGTCAAAGCAACCAACACCGAAGTGATCAGCATCGAATTACCGCGTGATACCAAAGGCGGTGCGGGCCACGGCTCACTGATCCTGTTCGGCGGTAATGATGTCTCCGACGTCAAACGCGCCATCGAGGTTGCGCTGAAAGAACTCGACCGTACCTTCGGCGATGTTTATGCCAATGAAGCTGGCCACATCGAAATGCAATACACCGCTCGCGCCAGTTACGCGCTGGAAAAAGCGTTCGGCGCACCGGTTGGCCGTGCCTGCGGCGTGATTGTTGGCGCTCCAGCCTCCGTCGGCGTGTTAATGGCCGATACGGCACTGAAATCTGCCAATGTGGAAGTGGTGGCGTATAGCTCCCCGGCAAAAGGCACCAGCTACAGCAACGAAGCCATATTGGTCATCTCCGGCGACTCCGGCGCTGTACGTCAGGCCGTCATTTCTGCCCGTGAAATCGGTAAAACCGTACTGGGCACAATGGGCTCTGAGCCGAAAAACGACCGCCCGTCCTACATCTGATAACAGAGAGGCTGTTTCATGAGATCGAAACGATTTGAAGCGCTGGCGAAACGCCCTGTTAACCAGGACGGCTTTGTGAAGGAATGGATTGAAGAAGGCTTTATCGCAATGGAAAGCCCGAACGATCCCAAACCCTCTATTCGCATTGTCGACGGCGTGGTTACTGAACTGGACGGTAAACCCGCCAGTAAATTTGACCTGATTGACCACTTTATTGCCCGCTACGGTATCAACCTGGATCGCGCGGAAGAAGTGATGGCGATGGACTCTGTCAAGCTCGCCAACATGCTCTGCGATCCTAACGTTAAGCGCAGCGACATTGTGCCGCTCACCACCGCAATGACGCCGGCAAAAATCGTCGAAGTGGTGTCGCACATGAACGTGGTGGAAATGATGATGTCGATGCAGAAAATGCGCGCACGTCGTACCCCATCACAGCAGGCGCACGTCACTAACGTTAAAGACAACCCGGTGCAAATTGCCGCCGATGCCGCCGAAGGTGCGTTCCGTGGATTCGACGAACAGGAAACCACCGTCGCGGTCGCCCGTTATGCCCCCTTCAATGCCATCGCACTGTTGGTCGGTTCGCAGGTTGGTCGCCCTGGCGTATTAACCCAATGCTCACTGGAAGAAGCAACCGAACTGAAACTGGGGATGCTCGGCCACACTTGCTATGCAGAAACCATCTCGGTTTATGGTACTGAGCCTGTGTTTACCGATGGCGATGATACTCCGTGGTCAAAAGGTTTCCTGGCATCTTCCTATGCCTCGCGTGGCCTGAAAATGCGCTTCACCTCCGGCTCCGGGTCAGAAGTTCAGATGGGTTATGCCGAAGGTAAATCCATGCTGTATCTGGAAGCACGCTGCATTTACATCACCAAAGCCGCCGGTGTTCAGGGTCTGCAAAACGGCTCGGTAAGCTGTGTGGGTGTGCCTTCTGCCGTGCCGTCAGGTATTCGCGCCATTCTTGCCGAAAACCTGATTTGTGCCGCCCTGGATCTGGAGTGCGCATCCAGTAATGACCAGACATTTACCCACTCGGATATGCGCCGTACCGCCCGCCTGCTAATGCAGTTCTTACCGGGTACTGACTTTATCTCCTCCGGTTATTCCGCTGTGCCGAACTACGACAACATGTTCGCAGGCTCCAACGAAGATGCGGAAGACTTTGACGATTACAACGTCATCCAGCGTGACCTGAAAGTTGACGGCGGTTTACGTCCGGTGCGTGAAGAAGATGTCATCGCCATTCGCAACAAAGCGGCTCGTGCTTTGCAGGCCGTCTTCGCAGGAATGGGATTACCCCCTATCACTGACGAAGAAGTGGAAGCGGCAACCTACGCCCACGGCTCAAAAGATATGCCAGAGCGCAATATCGTCGAAGACATCAAATTCGCACAGGAAATCATCAATAAGAACCGTAACGGTCTTGAAGTGGTGAAAGCCCTGGCCCAGGGCGGCTTTAAAGATGTCGCGCAAGACATGCTGAACATTCAAAAAGCCAAACTGACCGGTGACTACCTGCATACCTCGGCCATCATCGTCGGCGACGGGCTGGTGCTCTCAGCGGTAAACGATGTAAACGACTATGCCGGTCCGGCAACAGGTTATCGCCTGCAAGGTGAACGCTGGGAAGAGATCAAAAATATCCCGGGCGCACTCGATCCGAACGAATTGGGCTAAGGGGTGAATGATGGAAATCAACGAAAAATTGCTTCGCCAGATCATCGAAGATGTGCTGGCAGAGATGCAAACCAGCGATAAAAAAGTCTCGTTTAGCGCCCAACCTGGCGGTACCGCAAAACCTGCAGCAACGGCTGAGGGCGGCTTTCTGACGGAAATTGGCGAAGCGAAACCCGGCACCCAACAGGATGAAGTGATCATCGCCGTTGGTCCGGCTTTCGGTCTTTCACAAACCGTGAATATCGTCGGTTTACCGCACAAGAGCATCCTGCGCGAGGTGATTGCCGGTATTGAAGAAGAAGGCGTGAAAGCACGCGTGATTCGCTGCTTCAAATCGTCTGACGTGGCGTTCGTCGCCGTGGAAGGTAACCGTCTTAGCGGCTCGGGCATCTCTGTGGGTATCCAGTCAAAAGGCACAACGGTCATTCACCAACAAGGATTACCGCCGCTTTCTAACCTGGAACTTTTCCCGCAGGCACCTTTGCTGACGCTTGAAACCTATCGTCAGATTGGCAAAAACGCCGCGCAATACGCGAAACGCGAATCGCCGCAGCCTGTGCCGACGCTGAACGATCAGATGGCGCGTCCGAAATATCAGGCCAAGTCCGCCATTCTGCATATCAAAGAGACCAAATACGTCGTTACCGGGAAAAACCCGCAAGAGCTGCGCGTTGCGCTTTAAAAGGACAACACCATGAATTCTGACGCAATTGAATCAATGGTTCGTGATGTGCTGAGCCGTATGAATAGCCTGCAGGGGGCAACCCCGGTAACGGCGCCAACCGCGCCATCAGGCGGCACCACGCACCAGGCCAAAGTTAGCGATTACCCGCTGGCGAATAAACATCCGGAGTGGGTGAAAACATCCACCAATAAAACCCTGGATGAGTTAACGCTGGAGAGTGTGCTGGACGGGAAAATCACCGCACAAGATATGCGTATCACCCCGGAAACCCTGCGTATCCAGGCGTCTATCGCCAAAGATGCAGGGCGTGACCGACTGGCTATGAACTTCGAGCGCGCGGCGGAACTGACCGCCGTACCGGATGACCGTATCCTGGAGATTTACAACGCACTGCGTCCCTACCGTTCAACCAAGCAAGAGTTGCTGGATATCGCAGAAGATCTGGAAAGCCACTACAAGGCAAAAATCTGCGCAGCATTTGTACGTGAAGCGGCAGCGCTTTACGTCGAACGCAAGAAACTCAAAGGCGACGATTAATCACAGGGATGACTTATGCGTTATATAGCTGGCATTGATATAGGTAATTCGTCAACCGAGGTGGCACTGGCCACCATGGATGAGACTGGCGCACTGAACATTGTGAGCAGTTCGCTTGCGGAAACGACGGGTATAAAAGGCACATTGCGCAATGTATTCGGCATTCAGGAAGCGCTGAACAAAGTTGTCGCCAATGTGGGTATCTCTGTCAGCGATATTTCGCTTATTCGTATTAACGAAGCGACACCGGTGATCGGTGATGTAGCGATGGAAACCATCACGGAAACCATCATTACCGAATCAACAATGATAGGCCATAACCCGAAAACACCCGGCGGTATCGGGTTGGGAGTAGGTATCACTATCACACCGGAAGAGCTTCTGACGCGTCCAGCGGATCAACCTTATATTCTGGTTGTTTCCGCTGCATTCGATTTTTCCGATGTTGCGCGCATGGTTAACGCCTCAACGCAAGTCGGCTATCACATCAACGGCATCATTTTGCAGCGCGACGATGGCGTACTGGTCAATAACCGCCTCGAGCGCCCTGTCCCCATCGTTGACGAAGTGCTGTATATCGAGCGCATTCCGATGGGGATGCTCGCCGCTGTTGAAGTGGCGATGCCGGGCAAGGTTATCGAAAGTCTCTCTAACCCTTACGGCATCGCTACTGTCTTTTCCCTGAGCGCCGATGAGACACGCAACATCGTGCCCGTGGCCAGGGCGCTGATTGGCAACCGTTCCGCCGTCGTCGTGAAAACACCGTCCGGTGATGTCAAAGCCCGCTCAATCCCCGCGGGGAATATTGAGTTAGTCGCCAAAGGCAGAACGCTCAAGGTCGACGTTGCCGCCGGGGCCGATGCCATCATGAAAGCGGTGAATGAATGTCCAACACTGGATAACGTCACCGGCGAGGCTGGCACCAATATCGGCGGCATGCTGGAACATGTCCGCCAGACCATGGCTGAGCTCACCAACAAACCCAGCAGCGATGTATTTATTCAGGATCTCCTCGCTGTCGATACCGCTGTACCGGTCAACGTGACCGGGGGGCTGGCGGGTGAGTTCTCGCTCGAACAAGCCGTTGGCATCGCCTCGATGGTCAAGTCGGACCGCCTACAGATGGCCATGATTGCCCGCGAAATTGAGCAAAAGCTACACGTTGATGTGCAGGTGGGCGGTGCAGAAGCAGAAGCCGCTATCTTTGGTGCGCTCACCACGCCGGGCACATCGAGGCCGCTGGCCATTCTTGACCTTGGCGCCGGTTCTACCGACGCCTCCATTATTACGCCGCAGGGACAAATTACCGCCACCCATCTGGCCGGAGCCGGAGACATGGTGACGATGATCATCGCTCGCGAACTGGGGCTCGAGGATCGCTACCTTGCGGAGGAAATCAAAAAGTACCCGCTGGCGAAAGTCGAAAGCCTTTTTCACCTGCGCCATGAAGACGGCAGCGTGCAGTTTTTCCCGACCCCTCTTCCACCTGCGGTGTTTGCCCGCGTGTGTGTTGTGAAACCCGATGGGCTGGTACCGCTGCCGGGAGACATGGTGCTGGAAAAAGTACGCATTATTCGCCGCAGCGCCAAAGAACGCGTGTTTGTCACCAATGCCCTGCGCGCACTGCGCCAGGTAAGCCCAACCGGAAACATCCGCGATATTCCATTCGTAGTGCTGGTTGGCGGCTCCTCACTCGACTTCGAGATACCGCAACTCGTCACCGATGCCCTTGCCCACTACCGACTGGTGGCCGGACGGGGAAATATCCGGGGCGTTGAAGGTCCACGCAACGCGGTGGCAACGGGGCTGATCCTCTCCTGGCAGAAGGAGTATGCGAATGGACGTTAAGCAGGACAGTCCGGTCATCGTTATCACCGCGCTAGCAGAGTGCCAGCCGCAGTGGCAGGAAGTGCTGTGGGGAATTGAAGAGGAAGGTATTCCCTGGCGCTGGCAACAGGCCTCCGGGCTTGATGTCGTCGCCCATGCCTGGCAGGCGGCCAACCAGTCAGCACTGCTGGTTGGCATCGCCTGCGATAACCAGCAACTGGTTATCCATTACCGAAATTTACCCGCATCAGCGCCGCTTTTTACGCTGATGCTTCATGAAGACCTCCAGTCCAGGCGCAAGGCAGGTAATAACGCCGCCAGACTGGTGAAGGGGATACCGTTCCGGTAACCACTTTTATCCATAAACAGGAGAAACGCAGTATGAACAACGCATTGGGACTGGTTGAAACAAAAGGTCTGGTGGGTGCAATCGAAGCCGCCGATGCCATGGTGAAATCCGCCAACGTGCAACTGGTAGGTTACGAAAAAATTGGTTCGGGTCTGGTCACCGTCATGGTACGCGGTGACGTAGGTGCAGTGAAAGCCGCCGTTGACGCAGGCGCTGCGGCAGCCAGCGCGGTGGGTGAAGTGAAATCTTGTCACGTGATCCCGCGTCCGCACAGCGACGTCGAAGCCATTTTACCGAAATCAGCCTGACTGGCAGATAAAGGAGCACAGCGTGAAGCAATCACTCGGATTACTTGAAGTTAGCGGTCTGGCGCTGGCTATCAGTTGCGCGGATGTTATGGCGAAAGCCGCTTCCATCACGCTGCTGGGTATGGAAAAAACCAATGGCTCTGGCTGGACGGTAATCAAAGTCGCTGGTGATGTGGCCTCTGTTCAGTCGGCCATCATCACTGGCGCCAACTTTGCACAAACGCGTAACGGGCTGGTGGCACAAAAGGTCATTGCGCGGCCTGCTGAGGGGATTCTGGCCTCTGCGCCAACGCATGCTGCTATCTCTGAAACGCCCACTGTGTCGATAACAACGACGGAAAAACCGGTTCAGAGCATTGAGCACGTGCAGGCATTGCGTGAAGAAACATCCGCCACTTCCGAATCGGCGGCGATTCGACTGGTGACCTGCAATCTTTGCCTTGACCCGACGTGTCCACGCCAGAAAGGGGAACCACGCTCGCTGTGTATTCATAGCGGTCAGCGAGGGGAATAAACATGGATAAACAGTTAGTCGAAAATGTGGTCACTCAGGTTCTGGATGAGATGCGTGCGCGTCCCATCCCTCTGGGTATATCGAACCGACATATCCATCTTTCACCTGAGGATTTCGAGCGGTTATTTCCTGGTCAGACGGTGACGATTAAAAAAGCGTTGCTGCAACCCGGTTATTTTGCGGCGGAGCAAACCGTCACGCTGGTAGGACCAAAAGGGCAACTGAAAAATGTGCGCCTGCTTGGCCCGCTACGCGGCGCCAGCCAGATCGAGATTTCTCGTACGGATGCCCGTACGTTGGGTATCGCCGCCCCGCTGCGGATGTCCGGCAATCTGGCGGGGACACCAGGCATCAGGCTGGTGAGTCCGTATGCGGAAATCGACTTACCCAACGGTGTCATCGTCGCACAACGGCACATTCATATGTCGCCGCTGGACGCTCTGGTTCTGCGCGTTTCCCATGGCGATAACGTCTGCGTTGCAATTGAAGGCACCGGGCGCCGGGTGATTTTTGATGATGTCGCCATCCGTGTGGCGCCGGGTTTGCTTCTCGAAATGCATATCGATACCGATGAAGCGAATGCCTGTGGCGCAGACGAACCTGGCGCTCGCGCTCGCCTGGTACCACGCGCATGAACAGCGAACAGTTAGCGCACATCGTCGAGCTGATCGTTGCCCGCCTGCAGGCCAGGCAGGGCAACACCCTCACGCTCAGTCAGGAAGAGCTGCGTCATGCTTCTGTGATGAAGTTTTTTCTGAACCATGACGCGCTCTGCGTGCAACAAACCGATCTCTGTTTTCTGGGGGCGCTGGCAGACGGCGACCAGGACAACACTGCCGTTGCACACCTGTTTGAAGCCCTGGCGTTGGGCATATCCGTGAGCATTACGTTAAATAGCAGGCTGCTGTCCTGCTTGCCCCTGAAAACACTGGCAAAACTGCCTGTGACGTTCATGGATGAGCAAGGCGTCACGGTGGTTGTCCATCAGGCAAAAGTATTGAGCTACCGCGATGTCGCTGGTCTCAATGCGTGCTGGCTTGCCATCTCACGGAAAACGGTTATCACGGCACTGGCCCGTGACGCAGTGATTTCGCAACACATACGACTCGTGAAGCAGGAGTAAAGCATGCATCTCGCAAGGGTAACTGGCTCGGTGGTCTCGACACAAAAATCCGCGTCTCTGGTGGGCAAAAAACTGCTGCTGGTCCGGCGGGTTACGGCAGACGGCGAACTTCCCGCCAACCCATTACAGGGTGATGAAGTAGCCGTTGATTCCGTTGGCGCAGGTGTCGGCGAACTGGTTCTGCTCAGCAGTGGCTCCAGTGCGAGGCATGTTTTTTCCGGCCCGAACGAAGCCATTGATTTGGCGGTGGTGGGCATTGTCGACACCCTGTCGCGCTAAGGAGGAATAATGGCCATTTATACCCGCACTGGCGACGCTGGCACGACGGCTCTGTTTAGCGGCCAGCGCGTCAGCAAAACCCATCCACGCGTCGAAGCATACGGCACGCTGGATGAACTCAACTCTCAGTTGAGTCTCTGTGCTTGCGCCGTGCAAGCCCCCGCCAGCAAGCCATTCCTGGAAGCGGTGCAACTGCAGATTTTCTGGTTTAGCGCAGAGTTGGCGAGTGAAAGCGAAACACCCTCGCCAAAACAGCGCTATGTCAGTGCCGATGATATTGCTGCGCTGGAACAAGCAATAGACAACGCGATGTCCCTGGTCGACAACGTCCACAGCTTTGTGCTGCCAGGCCGCTGCGAAGCAGCAGCCCGTTTGCATATTGCCCGGACACTGGCCCGCAAAGCCGAGCGTCGACTGGTGGAGTTAAGTGAACAGGTAAACGTCCGTCAGGTGCTGATGCGCTATATCAACCGCCTTTCCGACTGCTTGTATGCGCTGGCCCGCCTTGAAGACCATCTGGCGCACCAGGAAAAAGTCATTCACGAAGTCGCGGCGCGTTATCGCGCTGCGGCACAAGCCATACCGCTGAAGGACAGTCCCATGTCACTTTCATTTCATGACCTTCATCAACTGGCCAAAGCCGCGATGACACGCGCTGGCGAGCTGAACGTGCCGGTGGTGATAAGCGTCGTGGACGCCCATGGCATCGGCATGCTGACCTGGCGCATGCCAGACGCGCTGCTGGTCAGTAGCGACCTGGCACCGAAAAAAGCCTGGACGGCGGTCGCGATGAGATCGGCCACACACGAACTTTCAGACGCAGTGCAACCAGGACGCGCGCTGTATGGGTTAGAGGCGCACATGGAAGGCAAAGTTGTCACTTTTGGAGGCGGTTTCCCCATCTGGCGTGACGGCAACATTATTGGTGGTCTTGGTATCAGCGGCGGTTCCGTTGAACAAGACATGGACATTGCTCAGACCGCACTTGCGGCGATTAACATGGGAAAAAAATAATGAATACGACCGAACTTGAAACCCTTATTCGCACCATCCTGAGCGAACAACTCACACCGACACAAGAGAAAAAAGAGAGCTGCACCAAAGGGGTATTCGCCACGCCAGCAGAAGCTATCGACGCAGCACACCAGGCCTTCCTGCGCTATCAACAGTGTCCCTTAAAAACCCGCAGCGCCATTATTGGCGGTATTCGTGATGAGCTGGCTCCCTATCTGGCTGAACTGGCCGAAGAGAGCGCCACAGAAACCGGTATGGGCAATAAAGAAGACAAGTTTCTCAAAAATAAAGCCGCACTGGAAAACACTCCGGGTATTGAAGATCTCACCACCACCGCGCTGACCGGCGACGGCGGCATGGTGTTATTCGAATATTCCCCGTTTGGCGTTATTGGTTCCGTTGCGCCGAGCACGAACCCGACCGAAACCATTATTAACAACAGCATCAGCATGCTGGCGGCAGGCAATACCATCTATTTCAGCCCGCATCCGGGTGCGAAAAAGGTTTCGCTCAAGCTGATCCGCATGATTGAAGATATCGCATTTCGTCATACGGGTATTCGCAACCTGGTAGTAACCGTTGCCGAACCTACATTCGAAGCCACCCAGCAAATGATGGCGCATCCAAAAATCGCCCTGCTGGCGATTACCGGTGGTCCAGGCATTGTGCTGATGGGCCTAAAAAGTGGCAAGAAAGTGATCGGCGCAGGTGCCGGAAACCCACCCTGTATCGTCGATGAAACTGCCGATCTGGTGAAAGCAGCGGAAGACATCATCAACGGGGCATCTTTCGATTACAACCTACCCTGCATTGCAGAAAAGAGTCTGATTGTTGTCGACTGTGTTGCTGACCGCCTGATGCAACAGATGCAGGCATTTGGCGCGCTGCGCATTACCGGTGCGGATATCGATAAACTGCGCGCCGCCTGTATCCAGGATGGGGTGGCCAATAAAAAACTGGTCGGTAAAAGCCCTTCACACATACTGCAAGCAGCCGGTCTGAGCGTGCCGCCTAAAACGCCTCGCCTGTTGATCGCCGAAGTGCAAGGCAACGATCCGTTGGTTACCGCAGAGCAATTAATGCCCGTACTGCCTGTCGTTCGGGTTAACGACTTTGATGCCGCCCTCGCCCTTGCCCTCGTTGTTGAGGAGGGTTTGCACCACACGGCGGTGATGCATTCACAAAATGTCTCCCGCCTGAACCTGGCCGCGCGCAGCCTGCAGACCTCTATTTTTGTGAAAAACGGACCGTCTTATGCGGGGATTGGCGTCGGCGGTGAGGGCTTTACCACGTTCACTATCGCAACACCAACCGGCGAAGGCACGACATCAGCAAAAACCTTTGCACGTTCGCGTCGTTGTGTACTGACCAACGGTTTCTCCATTCGCTAATTGAGGCCGATATGAAGAGATTTTCGCTGCAAACGCGACTCTACAGCGGAGCGGGAAGCCTTGAGGTGCTTAAACGCTTTCGTAACAAGCACATATGGGTTGTCTGCGACGGTTTTCTTGCCAGCTCGCCGCTTATAGAACTGCTGCGCAAGGCAATCCCGGCAGATAACCGCATCAGCGTCTTTAGCGACATTACACCTGATCCAACCATCGCCACGGTTGTGGAAGGTATTACACAGATGCATTCACTCCAGCCGCAGGTGGTTATTGGTTTTGGTGGCGGCTCCGCGCTGGATGCGGCGAAAGCGATCGTCTGGTTCAGCAAACAACAGGGCGTCAATATCGAAACCTGTGTCGCGATTCCGACCACCAGCGGCACCGGCTCAGAGGTGACCAGCGCCTGCGTGATAAGCGATCCCGAAAAAGGCATCAAATATCCGCTGTTCGATAATGCGCTCTATCCCGATATCGCAATCCTGGACCCGACGCTTGTCGTCAGCGTCCCGCCCGCTATTACGGCGAATACCGGCATGGATGTACTGACCCACGCCCTTGAAGCCTATGTGTCGCCTCGGGCCAGCGATTTTACCGATGCGCTGGCAGAAAAAGCAGCACAGTTAGTGTTTCAGTATCTGCCAACGGCGGTACGTAAAGGCGACTGCCTGGCGACGCGAGGCAAAATGCACAACGCCGCGACCCTCGCTGGGATGGCGTTCAGCCAGGCGGGGTTAGGTATTAATCACGCCATTGCCCATCAGTTGGGCGGGCAATTTCACCTGCCGCATGGGTTAGCTAATGCGCTGCTGCTGGGGGCGGTCATTCGCTTTAATGCCAGTGATAAACGTGCGGCGAAGCGTTATGCCCGGCTGGCTAAAGCTTGCCATTTTTGCCCGACAGGCGCGAATGAGTTGGTCGCCATTCATTCACTGATTCGCCAGATTGAGCAGCTTCGTCAGCAGTGTGAGATGCCGACGCTCTCGGTCGCGCTAAAAGCAGACAAAGATAAATTCCGTGAGCGGATCCCCGCCATGGTTCAGGCTGCACTGGCGGATGTCACGCTGAAAACCACGCCTCGCCCTGCCGATGGCAATGACATTCGACATCTTCTGGAGGAATTGCTGTGAGTGAAGCGGCCCTTCTCCCGTCCCCATGGGGCGAATTGACTCCGGCAACGGCAGAGACCATTCGCCAGCGCGTACGCGAAGCAGGCGTCGTCGGCGCTGGCGGCGCCGGGTTTCCAACCCATGTAAAACTACAGGCACAGGTCGAGATTTTTCTGGTTAATGCCGCCGAATGCGAACCGATGTTGAAAGTCGATCAGCAGTTGATGGCGCAACAGGCGGCACGACTGGTGCGTGGCGTACTTTATGGCATGACGGCAACGGGCGCGACAGAGGGCATTATTGCGCTCAAAGAAAAATATCGCGCCGCCATCACCGCACTTACTCCACTGCTACCTGCGCAGATTCGTCTGCATATTCTGCCTGACGTCTACCCCGCCGGAGACGAAGTTATCACTATCTGGATGGCGACAGGGCGTCGTGTACCGCCTGCCGCGCTGCCGGTCAGCGTGGGGGTTGTCGTCAATAACGTGCAGACCGCTCTCAATATTGCACGCGCGGTGGAACAGCAATACCCCGTGACCCGCAGAACCCTGACGGTAAACGGCGCGGTACGTCATCCACTGACCGTAACGGTCCCGCTGGGTATGTCGTTACGGGAAGTGCTGGAAATGGCGGGTGGCGCCACGGTAGAGGACCCCGGTTTTATTAACGGTGGCCCGATGATGGGCGGCCTGCTGCCATCACTGGATGTGCCGGTGACAAAAACCACGGGTGGCCTGCTGGTACTGCCGAAATCACACTCGCTGATTCAGCGCCGTCTGCAGGATGACCGCACCGTGCTGACCATTGCCCGTACCGTCTGCGAGCAGTGTCGGTTATGTACCGATCTCTGCCCCCGGCATTTAATTGGTCACGAACTCTCGCCTCACCTTCTGGTGCGAGCCGTCAATTATCAGGACGTCGCTACGCCGCAAACGCTGCTCAGTGCCCTGACTTGTTCTGAATGCAACGTCTGTGAGAGCGTCGCCTGTCCGGTAGGCATCTCACCGATGCGGGTCAACCGTCTCCTTAAAGTTGAATTACGCGCCAGCGGCGCACGCTATGAGGGGCCGCTTCGCGAGGCTGATGAGATGGCGCGCTATCGCCTGATCCCTGTCAAGCGCCTGGTGGCCAGGCTTGGCCTGCGCGACTGGTATCAGGATGCGCCGCTGGAAGAGCACGCCATTACCCCTTCACAGGTCGTATTGCCGCTGCGCCAGCATATTGGTGCGCCAGCGATTCCTTGCGTAAAAGAAGGCGACGTCGTCATCCGGGGGCAGCGCATTGCCAATATCCCCGAAGGTGCGCTGGGCGTTCCCCTTCATGCCAGTATCGATGGCGTTATTGCGTCGGTCACAGATAAAGCCATTACGGTTGTACGAGGATAACCATGTCACAGGCTATTGGAATACTTGAATTAACCAGCATCGCCAAAGGCATGGAACTGGGTGATGCCATGCTCAAAAGCGCCAATGTGACGCTTCTGGTCAGTAAGACGCTTTGCCCCGGTAAATTTTTGGTCATGGTGGGAGGCGATGTCGGCGCAGTCCAGCAGGCTATTGCCACGGGCGACAGCCAGGCCGGAGAGATGCTGGTCGACAGTCTGGTCCTTCCCAATATTCATGCCAGCGTCCTGCCTGCCATTAGCGGTCTCAATGCCGTCGAGCAACGTCAGGCAGTGGGTATCGTTGAAACCTGGAGTGTAGCCGCCTGCGTGAGCGCGGCCGACCGTGCAGTGAAGGCGTCGAATGTCACCCTGGTACGCGTTCATATGGCGTTCGGTATTGGTGGCAAATGCTACATGGTCGTGACCGGTGATATTTCGGATGTGGAAAATGCCGTCGCCGTTGCCAGTGAAAGTGCTGGCGAAAAAGGTCTGCTGGTGTACCGCTCAGTGATCCCACGTCCCCATGAAGCCATGTGGCGACAGATTGTGGAGGGGTAATGGAGACACAACGCAGTACTGAACGCATGATTCAGGAGTATGTGCCCGGTAAACAGGTCACCCTGGCCCATTTGATCGCCAATCCAGGCAAAGATCTCTACAAAAAGCTGGGCTTAAGCGAGACGGCCTCTGCCATTGGCATTCTGACGATTACCCCCAGCGAGGCCTCAATCATCGCCTGCGATATCGCGACCAAATCCGGGGCAGTTGAGATCGGTTTTATCGATCGTTTCACGGGTGCCGTGGTCCTCACGGGGGATGTTTCATCGGTGGAGTATGCACTACGTCAGGTGACGCGTTCACTCGGCGAAATGCTGCATTTTACGACCTGCCAGGTCACAAGGACCTGACGCGATGAAACGAATGATGTTAATTGGCCCAAGCCAGTGCGGTAAGACATCGCTAACACAACGCTTGCGCGGTGAGGCAATGCGCTATCAAAAAACGCAGGCCATTGTCTGGTCACCTGAGACCATCGATACGCCGGGGGAGTACCTCGAAAACCGATGCCTCTACAGCGCCTTACTCACCAGCGCCTGCGAAGCCGATGTGGTGGCGCTGGTACTGAATGCCGACGCCGAATGGTGCCCTTTTTCACCCGGATTTACCTTGCCGATGAATCGCCAGACGATTGGCATCATCACCAAAGCCGACCTTGTTGCAGAACATAAGATCACGCAAATCGGCGAGTGGTTACGGCAGTCAGGTGCAGAGCACCTTTTTATCACCAGCGCGCAAACCGGTCAGGGTGTCGCTGAGGTCATCGCTTTTCTTCAACCCCAGGAGCACGCATGTCCCGTACAATAATGGCAATCAATGCCGGTAGTTCTTCGCTTAAATTTCAGCTTCTTATTATGCCTGCTGGCACGCTTCTCTGTCAGGGTCTGATCGAACGTATCGGGCTTTCCGATGCCATTTTCACCCTCAAGCAGGGGGAACAAAAATGGCAGGAGACACGTGCCATTGCTGACCACAAAGAGGCGGCGGAATTACTGCTGGAAAAATTGCTTTCACATAACATTATCTCCTCCTTATCGGCAATAGACGGCGTGGGGCATCGTGTCGCACATGGTGGAGAAACTTTTAAAGACTCGGCGTTGATTACCCATGACGCACTGGCAGAAATCGAACGCCTTGCGGAACTGGCACCATTACACAACCCGGTCAACGCGGCGGGCATTCGCATTTTTCGCCAGGCGCTGCCACATGCCCCGGCGGTTGCCGTGTTTGATACTTCATTTCACCAGACGCTGGAACAAAGCGCTTTCATCTACCCTCTGCCCTGGCGCTATTACGCGGAACTTGGGATTCGCCGTTACGGGTTCCATGGCACCAGCCATAAATTTGTCAGCCAGCAATTAGCCGAAAAGCTGGGCGTTCCATTAAGCGCATTGCGGGTTATCTCCTGCCATTTAGGCAATGGCAGCAGCCTGTGCGCTATTAAAGGTGGGCGATCCGTCAACACCTCAATGGGGTTCACACCGCAGTCGGGGGTAATGATGGGTACCCGCAGCGGGGATATCGACCCCTCTATTTTGCCCTGGGTTGCGTTAAAAGAAGACAAGTCGCCGCAACAGCTTAACGCTCTGCTAAATAACGAATCGGGGCTGCTCGGGATCTCTGGCGTATCGAACGATTTTCGCGATGTCGAACAAGCATCGAATGCAGGCAATACGCGCGCAACACTGGCGCTCACTTTATTTGCCGAACGTATCCGCGCCACTATCGGCAGTTATGTAATGCAATTGGGTGGGCTGGATGTTCTGTTATTTACCGGCGGCATTGGTGAAAACTCTGCGCGAGCCAGAGCGGCCATCTGTCGCAACCTGCATTTCCTGGGGCTGGACATTGATGCCGGGAAAAACAGCAGCAATGCCACGTTTATCCAGACTGACCATTCTGTGGTGAAAGTCGCCGTGATCAATACCAATGAAGAACTGATGATTGCCCGTGACGTAATGCGCATCGGGCTGCCGGAATATGCGGAGGCAGAAGCATGACAGGTAAAGTCTGGTTGGTGGGCGCCGGCCCGGGCGACCCGGGTCTGATGACCGTAAAAGGATTAAACTGCCTGCGTGAAGCCGAGGCTGTTGTTTTCGACAGGCTGGTAAATCCGCTCCTGTTACAGGAAGCCCCGGCGGGTTGTGAGTTGCATGATGTGGGCAAAGAGGCGAATCGCCACCCTATCCCACAGCCACAAATCAACCAAATCCTGATTGATTGCGCGAGCAGAGGTCTTAGGGTTGTGCGCTTAAAAGGCGGTGATCCCTTTGTTTTTGGTCGCGGGAGCGAAGAGATGCAAGCGCTACGGGAGTGTGGTATCGAGTGCGAGGTGGTACCAGGTATCACCTCCGCGATTGGAGGGCTTGCAGCGGCGGGTATCCCGGTCACGCACCGCGATTTTGCCTCCAGTTTTCATGTTGTGACCGGCCATTTACAGGACGGTAAAGAACCCCAGGACTGGGGTAAACTTGCGGTCCTGCCGGGGACGCTGGTGATCCTGATGGGGATGTCGCAGATACAGACCATCTGTGCCGCTTTGATGAGTGCAGGTAAACCAGCCGATACACCTGCAGCCGTGGTGATGCGTGCCAGCACACCGGAACAGAAAGTTCTCTGCGCACCGCTGTCTGCGCTGGCACAAGAGAGCGAAGCTGCCGGGTTTCACGCCCCCGCGCTGATCGTGATTGGCGGCGTGGTGTCGTTACGCGAAATTCTGGCCTTCAGCGGATCGGCATGACACTATCCCGACGTTACGCACCACAATGAGAGGTTGAACTTGGCGCTGGCACAGTGTCCCGCATCCTGCGGCGAAATCATTCAGGGATGGATCCTGGGCAGTGAAAAGCTGGTTTCCTGCCCGGTCGACTGGTATAGCGAGGTTGAAGTCACAGCCGGTACGCCTGTGCCTGCTGAACGCCCCCTGGTACGAGCCATGGTAAAACAGGTGCTGGCACACTGGCAGCTACCTGCTGCATTAAGTGATGAAATCCGCATTGACTGCCGCTCAACCATTCCCGTCGCCAAAGGGATGGCGAGTAGTACTGCGGACATCGCAGCCACAGCGGTTGCCACATCACGTCATCTTGGGTTTACGCTTGATGACGTCACCCTCTCTCAGCTTTGCGTCGCGCTGGAACCCACCGACAGCACCGTTTTTCGCTCGTTGACGTTATTTGATCACAATACCGCACAAACACGGATCTCCTGTGAGCGTGTTCCCACCCTCGATGTCTTATTACTGGAAAGCCCGTTAACGCTTCGCACAGAAGATTATCATCGCCTGCCCCGGCGGGCCGCGCTGATGACCAACGCCGATGCTCTCGACAGCGCCTGGCGTAAAGTGCAGCGCGCCTGCGCGACAAACGATCCGGCACTACTGGGCGAGGCGGCATCTCAAAGTGCCATGGCAAGCCAGACGCTGCTACCTAAACCGGGTTTTAATTCACTGATGGGGATAGTGGAACAGTGCGATTTGTACGGGCTGAATGTCGCCCATAGCGGTAGCGTTGTGGGCTTATTTCTGGACAGACAACGTCATGATCTGGCGAAAGTGCGCGCGTTACTGAGTAAACCTGCATTGCAACAGCACTGGCCGCAACAACATCTGTTGCGCATGGTGGAAGGCGGGGTAAGAGAACGGTGAGAGAGGCGCCCTCTCACCGTCAGAGTGATTACTCTTCTTTTGGCTCAACGGGTTTCTGCTCACCCATTGTTTTCAGTTTCTTGGAGATCTCACGGCGTTCTTTGGAAATCTCGGCGTTTTTGATGATGTAATCATCAACGCGGTCTTCGTAATCGCTTTTCATGCTGGCGATAATGCCCTGGATAGCTTCAACGCTCATACCCGGCTTGATATAATCGCTCAGGTTGTCCAGCAGCAGTACACGTTTCTGGTTATCACGGATCTTTTTCTCAACATCCTGGATTTCGCGCTGCAGTTTATTCTTACGACGGAACAGACGAACAAACTCTAGAACGTCCTGGAATGAAGGCTTACTTGTTTCCATTTTGATACCCCTGCTAATGTGAGATTCGGATTCGTTAAAGCAACCGCCTAAGACCTTACTTTTAGCCGTTGCTGATGACAATGATTTTATCCTTTTCTCTATCATAACCCCAAATTGGGCTGAATCGAAACAGCCTGACTGTTTTTCCGAATTGTGTGAAGCTTATTTGCGCAGCGCCCGACACATTAAATGTGACATCAACTCCAGTTGCCGTGCCAGTTCCATGCTCAGCCACACATAGCCATGAATCGAATTCTCTGCCAACGCATCGCCCTGATGATCGCGGAGCAGGTCGCGCAATTCCGTCACAATGTCAGTCAGTTTTTCCGTATTGGCCAGAATCGGTTGCGGATTTCCTTCATAGAGCGCATGGGCGATGGTCAACAGCGTCTGCTGCGTCATTTGCTGCGTTTCACGCAATGTACTGGCGTTGAGCATAACGAAGTGGCTGGCGCGGGAAGCCCAGTGCGCGTTCATTTGCAGTTCCAGCACACACACCATATTGCGACTTACGGTCTGAATCGCTTCAAAAATGGCTTTCTGGATATGTGTCTCTTTACTGGCGGGTGTAATCAGGCCGCGCATTTTCACCACATCATTGAGTATTTTTTGCAGATGCCTTTCCAGCCGCGGACGCTCAACTAGGTTACGCGAAAAACCGGCCTGATAGACCCGGTTAAAGGCGGTAACGTAGTTCGCCATTTGGATACGCCAGTGCAGGAAGGCTCGCTGCGGCCAGATACCGGTGAAGAGCATTGCCAGTAACGAGCCAAAAATGACGTCGCCACTTCGCCACAACGCCGTATTCATATCCCCGGCCGGCGCGCCAACCACCACCGACAGCGTGATACCGATAAGCAATGCCTGATAGGGCTTTTTACCCAGCGCCAGCCAGCCACAGAGGAACATGGCTCCCGCACACCACATCACCATCAGCGGAAGGGAGATCAGCTCAAGCTTAAGTGCGACGAGCCCCAACGCAGAGCCACAGATTGTGCCACCAATGCGCTCAAATGCCCTGGGAACCACATTTCCCCAGAACGAAATCGGCCCCATGATCACCACCAGGGTGATGAGTGGCCAGGTACCCTCAGGTACATTGAGCAGACGAACCAACAAAAAGGTCAGGATAAAAGCCAGCGCAATACGTACGCCGTGAACCACGCGATAATGTCGGTAAAGACGGATCTCAAAAGGACTGAGTGATTTGTCGGGACGCACACCCGCTCTCCAGTCAAAAAACAACGAAGGCGCAATTGTAGCGATCTTTCTGCGGCAAAGGTCACTGTTTAGAACAAAAAAAGGGTTCACTGCTTAAAATCCGCGTGTACAGATTGAACAGTGAACCCTTTAAACGTTTACGATCAGAGCACTTTTGGTTCTACGGGAATGTACATATCGATTTCCCAGTAGCCATCCTCCTGCCCTGAATTCAGATAGACTTCAAAACAGGGGCGTAAAGCAATCTGATACTGCTCGTCTGCCATCAATTCATCAAAAAAAGCATCCCACGCCTGTTCGAACTCTTCGTTATAGACGCGAGCACGTGCCACTGCGTTCAGGCCTGCCGGAATCTCAGTACGCATCACCCCTTCACTGTTTTCAGGAATGACGAAATCAGCCGGAACCGAAACAACCACATCAGCACGCAACTTTTCCGCGGGAACTTCATCGGGATTGTCATAGTAAACCGTGATCCATTCCTGAGTCTGAATCTGTTTACCGTTAACCCACATCGCTAACTGCTCGAACCCTTTCTTGACGGTGACATCCCAGGGGCCAACCAGATGAAACCCGGCGATAGTGCGCTTATCAACCTGTCTTACGGTGTATGCCATGTTACCCTCCCTTCACTGTGTATTTGTACAGTGTAGTGAAATCATCGAAACCGGGCACTCACAACAGTTCAATTATGTGAGCAGACTCGCGTCACAGCCAGTCCGCATCATCATCAGGCTTTGTGGTGCAGATAGTCGCTCAACCGCGAGAACAAGCCACCTTTACCGACATTGTCCAGCGTCACCAGCGGCAAGTGCGCCACCACTTTGTCACGATCGTAAAGCTGGATTTCGCCCACGCGCTGATGAGCGGCAAGCGGGGCTTCGAGATCTTTAGCGTCTATGACATAGCGTGCTTTAATATTCGGTAATTCCGCTTTCGGTAGCGCCAGCCAAAGGTCCTGGTCAGTACCGACCGTCATTTGTTCCTTATCGCCATACCAGATTCGCTCGCTGCCAACTTTTTTACCTTTTTGTAGAATCTGCACGGTATCAAAATTTTGCTGGCCCCAGTGCAGCAACTTCCGCGCCTGGTCTTCACGACCTTTCGGGCTTTCCGCCCCCATCACAACCGCAATCAGGCGACGCTGCCCATCTACGCTTGATGCTATCAGGTTAAAACCAGCGCCCGAGGTATGCCCGGTTTTCAGGCCATCAACATTCAATGATGAATCCCACAGCAGCCCATTACGGTTCTGCTGGGTGATACCGTTCCAGGTCAGGCTTTTCTCACTGTACATATGATAAAAATCCGGCTCACCGCTGATAATGGCGCGGGAAAGCACCGCCAGATCATATGCCGAACTGTGCTGGCCGGGCGCGTCCAGGCCATGTACCGTTTCAAAATGGGTATCACGCAAATTTAGCTTTTGCACATAGTCGTTCATCATGCTGACAAACTGCGGCTGGCTTCCCGCTACATAATCGGCCAGCGCGACGCAGGCATCGTTGCCGGAATCGACAATCAGCCCGCGGCTCAGGTCGCGCACCGTTACGCGATCTCCGGCTTTCAGGAACATTAATGAAGAGCCGTCAAAGACCGGATTTCCTCGCGCCCAGGCATCTTTACCTACCGTCACCACATCGCTGGCGCTGATACGGTGGCTGTCGATGGCGCGATCCACAACATAGCCAGTCATCAGCTTGGTCAGGCTGGCCGGATTACGCTGCTGATGTTCATTGCCTGCAGTAAGGATCTGCCCGGTGGTGTAATCCATTAAGACCCATGAGCCCGCCTGAATTTCCGGCTGCTGGGGAGAAATCGGCATATCATCTGCCAACGCGCAATGGATTGTCGCGGACAAAAGGGAGAAGGCAAAAAACAAACGGCATTTCAAAGAAATATCCTCATTTACGTGAAATTAGCCGTTCTTTTTACGCAACTTAATATGTCGATACTGGGACAAATTGCAAACAAATGTGACGAGAGTCATTTTTTGCGTCCTGGATCTTGCTCCCGAATAGCGCTCTGCAACGCGTTTTCCTTCGGAAGATGCGACGCAATGGTTTACCATAGGCAGGTTATTGATCAACAGGATGAGCTCAGGTGTCTGATTCAACGGCAACGCCCACATTTCTTTTTCATGACTACGAAACGTTCGGTACCAGCCCCTCGCTGGATCGCCCCGCACAGTTCGCTGCGATTCGTACCGACGCCGATTTCAACATCATTGGCGAGCCGGAAGTCTTTTACTGTAAACCGGCAGATGACTATTTGCCTCAGCCAGAGGCCGTGCTGATTACCGGCATTACGCCACAGCACGCCAGAGCGAATGGCGTCAATGAAGCTGACTTTGCCCGTCGCATCCATGATCTGTTCACCGTCCCCAAAACCTGCGTACTCGGCTATAACAACGTCCGCTTCGACGACGAAGTGACGCGGAATATCTTCTATCGCAATTTTTACGATCCCTATGCCTGGAGCTGGCAAAACAACAACTCGCGCTGGGATTTGTTGGATGTGATGCGTGCCTGCTATGCCCTGCGCCCGGACGGCATCAACTGGCCGGAGAATGACGATGGGCTGCCGAGTTTCCGCCTTGAGCATCTGACAAAAGCGAACGGTATTGAACACAGCAATGCCCACGATGCAATGGCCGACGTTTACGCCACTATCGCCATGGCGCAACTGGTGAAAACCCACCAGCCGAGGCTGTTTGATTATCTGCTGAGCCACCGTAATAAACATAAACTGGCGGCCCTGATTGATGTCCCGCAGATGACGCCGCTGGTGCATGTTTCCGGCATGTTTGGCGCCTGGCGCGGCAATACCAGTTGGGTGGCTCCGCTGGCCTGGCATCCGGAAAACCGCAATGCCGTGATCATGGTGGACCTCGCGGGCGATATGTCGCCATTGCTGGAACTGGATGCTGACGCGCTGCGCGAGCGCTTGTATACCGCAAAAGCCGGGTTAGGTGACAACGCTGCCGTGCCGGTAAAGCTGGTACATCTGAATAAATGCCCTATTCTGGCACAGGCGAAAACGCTGCGTCCTGAGGATGCTGAACGGCTGGGGATTGACCGCAAACAGTGCCTGGATAACCTGAACGTTCTGCGCAATAACCCGCAGGTACGCGAAAAAGTACTGGCTATCTTTGCCGAAGCCGAGCCGTTTGTGCCCTCTGAGAATGTGGACGCACAACTTTATAACGGTTTTTTCAGCGACGCAGACCGTGCCGCAATGAACATTCTGCTGGAAACCGAGCCACGTAATCTCCCGGCGCTGGATATCACCTTTGTCGATAAGCGAATCGAGAAATTGCTGTTTAACTACCGGGCGCGTAACTTCCCCGGAACGCTCGATTATGACGAACAACAGCGCTGGCTGGAGCATCGCCGTCAGGTGTTTACGCCTGAGTTTTTGCAGGCCTACGCCGATGAGCTACAGATGCTGTCCCAGCAGTACGCCGACGATAAAGCGAAGCTGGCACTGCTGAAATCGCTCTGGCAGTACGCCCAGGAGATTGTGTAGCCGCCAGAGTGCAGGCAAAAAAAACCGGAGGCCATGGCCTCCGGTTTTTTTATTCAGTCATTCATTACTGCGCGATATCTTCGTACTGTGGCACCGGGTTGCGGAAACTTTTCGTCACGCAGGCCAGATAGACCAGACCGATACCCCCCCAGATCAGGCCCAGAATCATTGAGCTCTGCTCCAGGTTAATCCACAGTGCGCCTACGGTCAACGCGCCACAGACCGGCAGTACCAGATAGTTGAAGTGATCTTTCAGCGTCTTGTTACGCTTTTCACGGATCCAGAACTGCGAAATCACTGACAGGTTAACGAAGGTAAACGCCACCAGTGCGCCGAAGTTAATCAACGCTGTCGCCGTCACCAGGTCGAATTTAATCGCCAGCAGTGCAATCGCGCCAACCAGTAGCACGTTCCACGCCGGAGTACGCCATTTCGGGTGTACATAACCAAAGAAACGGCTCGGGAAGACGCCATCACGGCCCATCACGTACATCAGACGCGAAACGCCCGCATGTGCCGCCATACCGGAAGCCAGAACGGTCACGCTGGAGAAAATCAGCACGCCCCACTGGAAGGTTTTACCCGCCACATATAGCATGATTTCCGGCTGAGACGCATCCGGATCTTTAAAGCGAGAGATATCCGGGAAGTACAGTTGCAGGAAGTAAGAGGCAACGATAAATACCAGGCCGCCAATCAACGCCGTCAGGAAGATAGCCTTCGGAATCACACGCTCTGCATCTTTGGTCTCTTCTGAAAGAGAAGAGATACCGTCGAAGCCGAGGAACGAGAAGCACAGGATAGTCGCACCGGTAATCATCGGCACCACGTGTGCGCCTTCGGACCAGAACGGACGCGTGCTGGTCAACGTACCTGCGCCTTCACCGTGAGAGACGCCGTAAATGATCAGACCAACGATAACGGCCACAATGCCCATCTGCAGAATCACAATCAGGGTATTGAAGTTGGCCACGGTCTTGATGCTGCGCAGATTAGAGATGGTCATAAAGGCCACCAGCGCGACAACAAAGATCCACGATGGAATAGAAGGCACCAGCGCTTCAAAATAGATTTTCGCCAACAGAATGTTGATCATCGGCATGAACAAGTAGTCCAACAGCGAAGACCAACCCACCATAAAGCCAACCGCCGGGCTAATGGATTTCTGGGCGTAGGTGTATGCGGAGCCCGCAGACGGGAAACGGCGAACCAGTTTACCGTAGCTCAGCGCCGTAAAGAGAATGGCCACCAGCGCAAAGGCATACGCCGTTGCAACGTGGCCGTCGGTCAAGCCAGAGACGATACCAAACGTATCGAACAGCGTCATAGGCTGCATATAGGCGAGGCCCATCATAACAACCGGAATCAACGTAAGTGTTTTACGCAATTCCACGCGAGAGGTCTTTGGAGTAGCGTTATGCGACATAGTTATCCCCTTTTACGGTGAACGCCAGCGCGTAAGCAAAAGATTGCCCCATTTCTTTATATTCCTCAGCGACAACGACTGTCGGTTTTTAGTAAATATCTATCCGGTACGAAGCCCGGCCTCTTGGATTGAATGACGTTTCTAAAGTGCAAAAAAATAACCGACGTCTTATTAACGTCGGTTAGTTTCACTTTTTTGCAGCGACATATTTTGCACCAAAGTGAGGCGTTTTGACAAGCCTGTGCGATGGCGCTCACAAAGCGGTAACACCTAACTTACTGAATTTAAATAATTCACTTTGAATCAGAGCAAATTAATAGCACTTTTTGCTAAAATGTTTCTGCACTGTTTCAGGGAAATGACAGATTTCCCCCATGTTCACGGCATTAAACTGTTTAAAATCAGTCCAGTGGCATGGTCATCGGATTCGGATATTCATACTCAAATCCCAGTTCGTGGCAAATGCGGTTGCCGTCAACCACTTTCCCTTTTTCGCCGGGCGCAGAGTCGAGGAATTGTGGCTCAGGCAGACCAAGCTTGCGCGCCATGGCCGGGTAAAACTGCGCTCGCGCCGGGTGCTCAGGTGCGCATAAATTATAGATGTGCCCGCCCTTCGGCGCCTGAAGCAACAACGTGATGGCGGAAATAACATCCTCCAGATAGACCAGGTTGACCCCCTGTTGCCCGTCTGGCGCCGTCTTCCCGGCAAAAAAACGCCCCGGATGGCGGGCCGGCCCTACCAGCCCTGCCAGACGTAGAATATCCACCGATGTCCCCGGCAAATTATGCAGCCAGTCCTCAAGCTCTTTCAGGACTCGTCCGCTTGCTGTTGACGGATTACGCGGTGAGTTTTCTTTTACTGTGCCGCTGGTGTCGCCATAAACTGAGGTGGAGCTGGTAAAAATGATGCGCGGGATATGATAAGCCAGCGCGCTATCAACAATCTCCTGCATCGCCTGCAGGTAGAAAGCCTCGCCAGGACCACTGCGTCTGGCGGGCAAAGTGATAACCAGCGCATCGACATTCATTAATTCATCCAGATCGTCTGGCTCGCAGAACAACTCCGGTTCGAGTTTCAGCACGTAGCTTTCAATGCCACACATACGAGCCGCCTCCACGCCATCCTGAGTGGTTTTGCTGCCGGTGACCTGCCATCCGCGCGCCGTTAATGACAGCGCCAGCGGCATGCCCAACCATCCTAATCCGACAATAGCGACCTTTTTCATGTGTCTCTCCCGACATTTCGCAGATTCCATTTTAAGGCTACGCCAGCCCGACGAAACTGACAATTCATAGAGCCAATATGAAATGATTTAATGATTAAAAAAAGCCCTTGCCTTTGGTGGTGAAAGTGGTTTAGGTTAAACGACATCAAATGAATAAACATTCATCGAGAATTTTATGACAGGCGTTCAATTTAAACTTCACCATCATCACCATCATCCTGACTAGTCTTTCAGGCGATGTGTGCTGGAAGACGTTTGGATCTTCCAGTGGTGCATGAACGCAAGAGAAAGCCCCCGGAAGATAATCTTCCGGGGGCTTTTTTTTGGACCAAATTCAGCAGGATAATGAGGAAAACAGAATGTTAGACAATACCCGTTTACGCATAGCTATTCAGAAATCAGGCCGCCTGAGCGATGACTCACGCGAATTACTGGCCCGTTGCGGCATTAAAATCAACCTGCACACACAGCGTCTGATTGCCCTGGCCGAAAATATGCCGATTGATATTCTGCGCGTGCGTGACGACGACATTCCGGGGCTGGTCATGGACGGCGTGGTCGACCTGGGTATTGTGGGCGAAAACGTCCTGGAAGAAGAGCTGCTGACCCGCCGCGCACAGGGGGAAGACCCGCGTTATTTCACCCTGCGCCGCCTTGATTTCGGGAGTTGCCGCCTGTCACTGGCGACCAACGCCGACGAAGAGTGGAAAGGCCCGGCGTCACTCGATGGCAAACGTATTGCCACCTCTTATCCGCACCTGCTCAAACGCTATCTCGACCAGAAAGGCGTCGCCTTCAAGTCCTGCCTGCTGAACGGTTCTGTTGAAGTGGCCCCACGTGCCGGTCTGGCGGATGCCATCTGTGATCTGGTCTCCACCGGCGCCACCCTGGAAGCGAATGGTCTGCGCGAAGTGGAAGTGATTTACCGCTCCAAAGCCTGCCTCATTCAACGCGACGGCGACCTGCTGGATGGCAAACAAGAGCTGGTCGATAAATTGCTGACCCGTATTCAGGGCGTGATTCAGGCGCGTGAATCCAAATACATCATGATGCACGCGCCAACCGAGCGTCTGGATGAAGTGATTTCTCTGCTGCCGGGCGCCGAACGTCCGACCATTCTGCCGCTGGCAGGCGATCAGCAACGTGTCGCCATGCATATGGTGAGCAGCGAAACCCTGTTCTGGGAAACGATGGAAAAACTGAAAGCGCTGGGCGCCAGTTCTATTCTGGTGCTGCCAATCGAGAAGATGATGGAGTAATCCACCTTACGATTCGCCCGGTGGCGCTATGTCTGCCGGGCCTGGACATCCAGGCCGGATAAGCGAAAGCGTCACCCTGCCTATAAAGGAAAACGATTATGAGCTTTAACACTATCATCGACTGGAACAGTTGCAGCCCTGAACAGCAACGCGAGCTGCTGATGCGCCCGGCGATCTCTGCCTCAGAAAGTATCACCCGTACCGTTGTGGAAATCCTCGACAACGTGAAAAGCAATGGCGATAACGCCCTGCGCGAATACAGCGCGAAATTTGATAAAACTGACGTTACCGCGCTGAAAGTGACCGCGCAGGAAATTGCCGATGCCAGCGCCCGTCTCGGTGACGACATCAAACAGGCGATGGCCGTGGCGGTTAAGAATATCGACACGTTCCACATCGCACAGAAACTGCAAACGGTTGATGTCGAAACACTGCCAGGCGTGCGTTGCCAGCAGGTCACCCGCCCTATCGCCTCCGTCGGGTTGTATATCCCAGGCGGTTCCGCGCCGCTGTTTTCCACCGTACTGATGCTGGCCACTCCGGCACGCATTGCAGGCTGCAAAAAAGTGGTGCTCTGCTCCCCTCCCCCTATTGCGGATGAAATTCTCTATGCGGCGCAACTCTGCGGTGTACAGGAAGTCTTTAAAGTGGGGGGCGCGCAAGCGATTGCGGCTCTGGCATTTGGCACGGAATCAGTGCCAAAAGTCGACAAAATCTTTGGACCCGGCAACGCCTTCGTGACCGAAGCCAAGCGTCAGGTAAGCCAGCGCCTGGATGGTGCTGCTATCGATATGCCAGCGGGCCCGTCAGAAGTGCTGGTGATTGCCGACAGCGGCGCCACGCCTGATTTTGTCGCCTCCGATCTGTTGTCGCAGGCGGAACACGGCCCGGACTCGCAGGTGATCCTGCTGACGCCGGATGCCGACATGGCTCGCGCCGTTGCCGACGCCGTTGAACGTCAGTTAGCCGACCTGCCTCGCGCGGAAACGGCGCGTAAAGCGCTCTCCGCCAGTCGCCTGATTGTGGCGAAAGATCTGGCACAATGCGTACAAATCTCTAACCAGTATGGTCCCGAGCATTTGATTATTCAGACCCGTAGCGCGCGTGACCTGGTGGATGATATCACCAGCGCCGGCTCGGTCTTTTTGGGCGACTGGTCACCCGAGTCCGCCGGTGATTATGCCTCCGGCACCAACCACGTCCTGCCAACATACGGTTATACCGCAACCTGCTCCAGCCTGGGGCTGGCAGATTTCCAGAAACGGATGACCGTCCAGGAGTTATCGCGCGAAGGCTTCGCGTCTCTCGCCTCTACTATTGAAACGCTGGCGGCCGCTGAACTGCTCACCGCCCACAAAAATGCCGTCACCCTGCGTGTTAACGCCCTTAAGGAGCAAGCATGAGTATTGAGGAACTGGCTCGCGCCAACGTACGTGCCCTGACCCCGTATCAGTCTGCCCGTCGTCTTGGCGGTAAGGGCGATGTCTGGTTGAACGCCAACGAATTCCCGACGGCAGTGGAGTTTAATTTCACTCAGCAAACACTGAACCGCTACCCGGAATGTCAGCCAAAAGCGGTCATTGAAGGGTATGCGCAGTACGCCGGGCTTAAGCCAGAACAAGTTCTGGTGAGTCGCGGCGCTGATGAAGGTATTGAACTCCTTATCCGCGCATTCTGCGAACCGGGTAAAGACGCCATTCTGTTCTGCCCGCCGACCTACGGTATGTACAGCGTCAGCGCAGAAACTTTTGGCGTGGAATACCGCACGGCCCTGACACTGGACGGCTGGCAACTGGATCTGCAAAACATTGCCGACCAGCTTGAGAATGTCAAACTGGTGTATGTCTGCAGCCCGAACAACCCCACCGGTCAAATCATCAATCCGCAGGACATTCGCGCCGTGCTGGAGATGACGCGCGGCAAAGCGCTCGTAGTGGCCGACGAAGCGTATATTGAATTTTGCCCTCAGGCGACGCTGGCGGGCTGGCTTGAAGAGTATCCGCACCTCGTGATACTGCGCACGCTGTCCAAAGCCTTTGCGCTGGCAGGCCTGCGTTGCGGCTTCACCCTGGCAAATGAAGAGGTGATCAACCTGCTGATGAAAGTGATCGCCCCCTATCCACTCTCTACACCGGTGGCCGATATCGCAGCCCAGGCCCTGAGCCCTGAAGGGATTGTGGCGATGCGTGAGCGTGTCGCACAGATCGTGGCCGAGCGCGAATATCTGTCAACCTCACTTCGCGACATTCCCTGCGTGGAGACGGTGTTTGATTCAGAGACCAACTACATTCTGGTACGCTTCAAAGCCTCCAGCGCTGTCTTTAAATCTCTATGGGATCAGGGCATTATCCTGCGTGACCAAAATAAACAACCGACCTTAAGCGGCTGCCTGCGCATCACTATCGGCACCCGCGAAGAGAGCCAGCGCGTCATCGACGCTTTACGTGCGGAGTCTGTATGAGCCAGAAGTACCTTTTTATTGACCGTGATGGAACCCTGATTTCCGAACCGCCATCTGATTATCAGGTCGATCGTTTTGACAAGCTGGCCTTTGAACCGGACGCGATTCCGGTTCTGCTCGCACTACAAAAAGCCGGTTTTAAACTGGTGATGATCACTAATCAGGATGGTCTGGGCACCAGCAGCTTCCCGCAGGCCGATTTTGACGGCCCGCATAACCTGATGATGCAAATTTTCACCTCTCAGGGTGTGGTGTTTGAAGAGGTGCTGATTTGCCCGCACTTCCCGGGCGACGAGTGTGATTGCCGCAAACCGAAAGTAAAAATGGTTGAGCGCTGGCTGGTTGAGCAAGCGCTGGATAAAGCGAACAGCTACGTCATTGGCGATCGCGCAACGGATATTGAACTGGCGGCCAACATGGGCATTGCCGGGCTGCGTTACAACCGCGAAACCCTGAACTGGGCAGCCATTGGCGAGCAGTTGACCAAACGCGATCGTTACGCCCACGTTGAGCGCAAAACCAAAGAGACGCAGATTGACGTCAAAGTGTGGCTGGATCGCGAAGGCGGCAGCAAAATCCGCACCGGCGTGGGCTTCTTTGATCATATGCTCGACCAAATTGCCACCCACGGCGGCTTCCGCATGGAAATCGACGTTAAAGGCGATCTCTATATTGACGATCACCATACGGTTGAAGATACCGGCCTGGCGTTAGGCGAAGCGTTGAAACTGGCGCTGGGCGACAAGCGCGGTATCAACCGTTTCGGTTTTGTGCTGCCGATGGACGAATGCCTGGCACGCTGCGCGCTGGATATTTCCGGGCGTCCGCACCTGGAATATAAAGCTGAGTTTACCTATCAGCGCGTGGGCGATTTGAGCACCGAGATGGTTGAGCACTTCTTTAGTTCTCTTTCTTACACCATGGGTGTGACGCTGCATTTGAAAACCAAAGGTAAAAACGATCACCACCGCGTGGAGAGCCTGTTCAAAGTCTTTGGTCGTACACTGCGCCAGGCCATTCGCGTCGAAGGCGATACCCTTCCCTCCTCGAAAGGAGTGTTGTGATGAATGTCGTTATCCTGGATACCGGGTGCGCTAACCTCAACTCTGTGAAATCGGCCATCTCGCGTCACGGCTACGAGCCGCTGGTGAGCCGCGATCCGGACGTGGTGCTGCGCGCCGACAAACTGTTTCTGCCCGGCGTAGGCACGGCGCAGGCTGCCATGGATCAATTGCGTGAACGCGACCTGATTGAACTGGTAAAGGCCTGCACCCAGCCGGTGCTGGGCATCTGCCTGGGTATGCAGTTACTGGGGCGTTTCAGCGAAGAGAACAGTGGCGTGGATTTACTGGGTATCATCGACCAGGATGTGCCGAAAATGGAAGATGTCGGTTTACCGCTGCCTCACATGGGCTGGAACCGTGTCTACCCGAAAGCAGGCAATCGCCTGTTTCAGGGGATAGATGACGGCGCGTACTTCTATTTTGTTCATAGCTACGCCATGCCGGTTAACCCTTACACCATCGCCCAGTGTCAGTACGGCACGCCGTTTACTGCAGCGGTGCAAAAAGACAATTTCTATGGCGTGCAATTCCATCCGGAACGTTCAGGACGCGCGGGTGCACAACTGCTGAAAAACTTTCTGGAGATGTGATGATTATTCCGGCTTTAGATTTAATTGATGGAACGGTAGTGCGCCTGCACCAGGGGGATTATGGTCAGCAGCGCGACTATGGCACCGACCCGTTGCCGCGCCTGCAGGATTACGCAGCCCAGGGTGCGCAAGTGCTGCATCTGGTGGATTTAACCGGTGCGAAAGATCCGGCGCGTCGCCAGATCCCATTGCTGAAAACACTGGTTGCCGGGGTGAATGTGCCAGTACAGGTCGGCGGCGGTGTACGTACCGAAGAGGATGTCGCCGCGCTGCTTGATGCCGGTGTCGCCCGTGTGGTCGTTGGTTCAACCGCCGTGAAATCACCCGAGGTCGTTAAAGGGTGGTTCGAGCGTTTTGGCGCCGATGCGCTGGTCCTGGCGCTGGATGTACGCATTGATGCCGCAGGCAATAAACAGGTGGCGGTAAGCGGCTGGCAGGAAGATTCCGGCGTCTCGCTGGAAGAACTGGTAGAAACCTATCTCCCGGTTGGCCTCAGGCATGTGCTGTGCACCGATATCTCCCGCGATGGTACGCTGGCGGGTTCGAACGTGTCGCTGTATGAAGAAGTGTGCGCGCGATATCCGCAGGTTGCGTTTCAGTCTTCCGGTGGTATCGGCGATATCAATGATATTGCGGCGCTGCGTGGAACAGGCGTGAAAGGCGTGATCGTGGGTCGCGCTCTGCTGGAAGGTAAATTTACTGTAACGGAGGCCATCCAATGCTGGCAAAACGGATAATTCCTTGTCTCGACGTACGCGATGGTCAGGTGGTGAAAGGTGTTCAGTTTCGTAATCACGAAATCATCGGTGACATCGTGCCTCTGGCGAAACGCTACGCCGAAGAAGGCGCAGACGAACTGGTGTTTTACGATATCACCGCCTCCAGCGACGGGCGCGTGGTCGATAAAAGCTGGGTCTCTCGCGTCGCGGAAGTGATCGACATTCCGTTCTGCGTGGCGGGCGGGATCAAGTCTGCTGACGATGCGCACAAAATTCTCTCTTTCGGCGCGGATAAGATTTCCATCAACTCTCCAGCGCTGGCGGATCCGGAGCTTATCACCCGCCTCGCCGATCGTTTTGGCGTGCAGTGCATTGTGGTGGGTATCGATACCTGGTTTGATGCGTCGACCGGCAAGTACCACGTCAATCAGTATACCGGTGATGAAAGCCGCACCCGCGTGACCACCTGGGAGACGCTGGACTGGGTGCAGGAAGTGCAGAAACGCGGAGCTGGTGAGATCGTGCTTAACATGATGAACCAGGACGGCGTGCGTAACGGTTATGACCTTGAGCAACTGAAAAAAGTGCGCGAGGTTTGCCACGTCCCGCTTATCGCTTCCGGTGGCGCGGGTACAATGGAACACTTCCTTGAGGCCTTCCGCGACGCCAACGTCGACGGCGCGCTGGCGGCATCGGTGTTCCATAAGCAAATTATCAATATTGGTGAGTTAAAAACGTTCCTGGCAGGCCAGGGCGTGGAGATAAGGGTATGTTAACAGAGCTGCAACTGGCCCAACTGGACTGGGAAAAAACCGACGGACTGCTGCCCGCCGTGGTGCAACACGCGGTCTCCGGCGAAGTATTAATGCTGGGGTATATGAACAAGGACGCGCTGGCGAAAACGCTGGAAAGTGGCAAAGTCACCTTCTTCTCGCGGACCAAAGGACGTTTGTGGACCAAAGGCGAAAGTTCTGGCCATTTTCTCAATGTGGTGAACATTGCGCCGGACTGTGATAACGATACCCTGCTGGTACTGGCGAACCCCATTGGTCCAACCTGCCACACGGGAACGTCCAGTTGCTTTGGCGACAATGCCCATCAGTGGCTTTTCCTCTACCAACTGGAACAACTGCTCGCCGAACGCAAAACGGCAGACCCGGCCAGCTCATATACCGCTAAGCTCTATGCCAGCGGCACCAAGCGTATCGCGCAAAAGGTGGGTGAAGAAGGCGTGGAGACCGCTCTGGCGGCCACCGTTCACGATCGCGAAGAACTGACCAATGAAGCGTCAGACTTGATGTATCACCTGCTGGTCTTGTTGCAGGATCAGAACCTGGATCTGACCACAGTTATCGAAAATCTGCGTAAGCGTCACCAGTAATTGCTATGGGGAGTGGCCGCACTCCCCCCTCTTCCCCACTGAATTAACAGTTATCATTCTGCTTCTCAACAGGTATGATCCGCCTCATGGTTCAGCGCCGCTCCTGCCGCGCTGCATGTTTTGCATCACCAGACATTGAGGTTGAAGATGAAATTTTTGGTCACCGGCGCAGCCGGCTTTATCGGCTTTCACGTCAGCGAACGTCTGTTACAGGCGGGCCATCAGGTCACAGGGATAGATAACCTTAATGATTATTATGAAGTCAGCCTGAAAGAAGCACGCCTGAGTTTACTGGCAAACGCAAACTTTCGCTTTGTGAAACTGGACCTGGCAGACCGTGAAGGGATGGCACAGTTATTTGCCGAAGAGAAGTTCGACCGCGTTATCCATCTTGCCGCTCAGGCGGGCGTACGTTATTCACTGGAAAACCCACATGTTTACGCCGAAGCTAACCTGATTGGTCATCTGAACGTGCTGGAAGGCTGCCGCCACAATAAGGTTCAGCATTTGCTTTATGCCTCCTCCAGTTCTGTTTACGGCCTGAACCGCAAGATGCCTTTCTCTACGGAAGATTCGGTTGATCACCCGGTATCACTTTACGCCGCAACCAAAAAAGCCAATGAGCTGATGTCGCATACCTATTCACATCTTTATGGTTTGCCAACCACGGGACTGCGCTTCTTTACGGTTTATGGCCCGTGGGGACGCCCGGACATGGCGTTGTTTAAATTCACGAAAGCCATGCTCGAAGGCAAAAGCATTGATGTCTATAACTACGGCAAGATGAAACGCGACTTTACCTATGTGGATGATATTGTTGAAGCCATTATCCGCATGCAGGATGTGATTCCGCAGGCTGACCCGACCTGGACCGTTGAAAGTGGCTCCCCGGCCACCAGTTCAGCGCCTTATCATATCTACAACATTGGCAATAGCTCGCCTGTCGAGTTGATGGATTACATTACAGCGCTTGAAGAAGCGCTGGGTATTGAAGCGCTGAAGAATATGATGCCGATTCAGGCGGGCGATGTGCTGGAAACCAGCGCCGATACGCAGCCGTTGTATGACGCCATCGGTTTTAAACCGCAGACATCGGTTAAAGAAGGCGTGAAGAAATTTGTCGAGTGGTACAAGACGTATTACAAGGCGTAAAAAAACGGCCCTGACGGGCCGTTTTCATTTCTGTGCTTAGTCGTTACCGAACAGATCGCGGGTATAAACTTTGGCTTCAACATCCGCCAGCTCCGGCGCCATACGGTTCGAAATAATCACATCCGATTCTTTCTTGAAAGCTTCCAGGTCGCGGACAACGCGAGAGTGGAAGAACTCGTCTTCCTGCATTACCGGTTCATAAATGATGACCTGTACACCCTTCGCCTTGATACGTTTCATAATCCCCTGAATAGAGGATGCGCGGAAGTTATCCGAACCGCTCTTCATAATAAGACGGTAGACACCCACCACCTTCGGTTTACGGGAAAGAATGGAGTCAGCAATGAAGTCTTTGCGCGTGCGGTTCGCATCCACGATAGCCGCAATAATGTTATTCGGCACCGACTGGTAGTTCGCCAGCAATTGCTTGGTATCTTTTGGCAGGCAGTAGCCGCCATAGCCAAATGACGGGTTGTTGTAGTGATTGCCAATACGCGGGTCAAGGCAAACCCCTTCAATGATCTGGCGCGTATTCAGCCCCAGCGCTTCGGCATAGCTGTCCAGCTCGTTGAAATAGGCCACGCGCATTGCCAGATAGGTATTGGCGAACAGCTTGATGGCTTCGGCTTCGGTGGAGTCGGTGAACAGCGTTGGGATATCTTTCTTGATAGCCCCTTCCTGCAGCAGTCCCGCAAAACGCTCTGCGCGTGCGGAACGTTCGCCAATGACAATACGTGACGGATGCAGGTTGTCGTAAAGCGCCTTACCTTCGCGCAAGAACTCCGGCGAGAAGATGACATTGTCGATGCCGAGTTCATCTTTGATGGACTGGGTGAACCCCACCGGGATGGTAGACTTGATAATCATCACCGCATCGGGGTTGATTTCGTGCACATCGCGGATGACCGACTCAACACTGGAGGTATTAAAGTAGTTGGTTTTCGGGTCGTAATCAGTCGGGGTGGCAATAATGACATAATCGGCGCCCCGATAGGCATCTTGCTTATCCGTGGTGGCGCGAAAATTCAGCTCTTTTGTCGCCAGATACTCTTCAATTTCTTTATCAACGATCGGCGATTTTTTCTGGTTCAGCATATCGACTTTAGCCTGCACGATATCCAATGCGACCACTTCATGATGCTGCGCAATCAGAATACCGTTCGATAAGCCAACGTAGCCTGTTCCTGAGATTGTTATTTTCATTCGCTCTGCAACTTCTTCCGGTTAAACATTTGAGGGTGAACACGTCGCCTGCATAGATGGCGTATCGAGTCAGTATATCGTGGTTTTCTACAACGGCGCCTATCAGACCTGACTGAAACCCGCCTTTAGAAAATAAAAAAGCCCGGAGGAGCGCTCCGGGCCTACATTTTGCTGTTGGCTATTTCAGATTAATCCAACCACTCGGTGTGGAACACGCCCTCTTTATCAGTACGTTTATAAGTATGCGCACCAAAATAATCACGCTGAGCCTGGATCAGGTTGGCTGGCAGTACGGCAGCACGGTAGCTATCGTAATAGGCAACCGCTGCGGCAAAGGTCGGGACTGGAATACCATTTTGCACCGCGTAGGCTACAACATCTCGGAGCGCCTGCTGGTACTCATCAGCGATTTTCTTAAAGTACGGAGCCAGCAACAGGTTAGCAATTGCCGGTGTTTCTGCGTATGCATCGGTAATTTTCTGCAGGAACTGAGCGCGGATGATGCAGCCTGCGCGGAAAATTTTCGCGATTTCGCCGTAGTTTAAATCCCAATTGTATTCGTCAGACGCAGCACGCAACTGAGAGAAGCCCTGTGCATAAGAGACGATTTTACCGAGGTACAGTGCACGACGAACTTTCTCGATAAACTGCACTTTATCACCAGCAGGCTCTGCCTGCGGGCCACTCAGAACTTTAGACGCGGCAACGCGCTGCTCTTTCAGCGAAGAGATATAACGTGCGAACACGGATTCAGTGATCAGGGAAAGCGGTTCGCCGAGATCCAGTGAACTCTGGCTGGTCCATTTACCGGTACCTTTGTTGGCCGCTTCATCCAGAATCACATCGACCAGATAGTTACCGTCTTCATCTTTCTTGGTGAAGATGTCCTTGGTGATATCAATCAGGTAGCTGCTCAGCTCGCCTTTATTCCACTCGCTGAAAGTATTAGCCAGCTCTTCGTTAGACAGATTCAGACCACCTTTCAGTAATGAATAGGCTTCTGCAATCAATTGCATGTCGCCATATTCGATACCATTGTGAACCATTTTAACGTAATGGCCCGCACCATCAGCACCGATATAGGTCACACATGGCTCGCCATCTTCGGCAACGGCTGCAATTTTGGTCAGGATCGGCGCGACCAGTTCGTAAGCATCTTTCTGACCGCCAGGCATGATGGATGGGCCTTTCAGCGCGCCCTCTTCACCACCGGAAACACCCGTACCGATAAAGTTGAAGCCCTCAGCGGAGAGTTCGCGGTTACGACGAATGGTGTCCTGGAAGAAGGTATTACCGCCATCAATGATGATGTCGCCTTTTTCCAGATAAGGTTTCAGGGAGTCAATAGCGGCATCTGTGCCAGCGCCCGCTTTCACCATCAACAGGATGCGACGGGGAGTTTCTAAGGATTCAACAAACTCTTTCACGGTGTAATACGGAACCAGTTTCTTGCCAGGGTTCTCGGCAATCACTTCTTCGGTCTTATCACGGGAGCGGTTGAAAACGGAAACGGTATAGCCACGGCTTTCGATGTTAAGCGCCAGGTTGCGCCCCATCACGGCCATACCAACAACGCCGATTTGTTGCTTAGACATTACTTACTCCTGTCAGGTGTGAACACCCGAAAGATCGCGTACTTTCGGGCTTAAGTATCAGGAATGTTAACTCACAAAAGCCAGTTCAAGCCAGCTAAGGCTAACATCAACACATTTCACCCTACCTAAGAGTGAAATACACCAAAAGTTAGAGTGGTGCCAAAACCTTGATAAAAGAAAAAAGCACAATTACAAACAAAGCATTAAAGAACAAAGAGTTACTAAAAACCGAGTAAGAGAAAGTGCGAGTTTTGTACCAATCGACGATTAGTTTTCTGCAAGGCAATTCTATCAGTCGATGTAAAAACCACGCAGTTAAAAGTGAGATGCCCCAAAAAATAACTGCTTGTTTCGTTGTCGAATATCCGGAAAAAACAGTTAAATTTTTCTGAAACCATACGAGAACACTCATATGGACAAGATAAAGAGCAAAACTTATTTCCCCAAGCAGAATAAATAACTTTTGAGATAAAAACTTGTGCAGGAGGCCTTTCCCATACGCAAAAATAAGAATTACGAATGCAAAAGAAAACACAGAACCACTTTTAGATAAATAATAACTTAAAACAACACCAACTTGATTACCTAAACCCACAAAATCTGTGAAACGCGGTGAAAGCCACATGGTAAATAAGGCAAACATAACCGTCATCAATTCTGCAAAGGAGAAAAAGGAATTAGGTAACTTCGCAACAGCATTGGTGTTGCATGTTTTCATATAAATCTTACAAGTTAATACACCAATGTAAAATTCGAAAATTCTTACCCACGGATTAATATATAACAAGCCCATTAAACTAAATTGGCTTCCGCCTTCATCTGGTGACACACTCCACAAAACACCAAAACAGAGATGAAAGATTACTAACAATGAAACGATAACTAATTTCATCCATTTACCAGGGACAATACTGGTAATGAGCAAAGGAAAGAACAAATAAAAAAACATCTCAGTAGAGATGCTCCAAGAAACACCATTAAAAGTTAAAAAAACATCTTTTAATGGAACCAGAGACTGCAACAATAACGCATGCATCAATCCGGTAAAAACAATCGCCCCACCCTGAAGCCACCCTTGGTTTATACCTCCTGTAAATAACACCAGGAGCAACATCGCAGCGATATGAGAAGGAAAGACCCTTGCAAACCTTGCGACATAGAAACTTTTTACATCAGCAAATGAAGTAAGTTTTGGATAGTTATATGTAAGAATAAAGCCTGACAGGACAAAAAAGAAAGAAACCCCCTGAGCCAATGAGTAAGTCGTTGCAAGCCCCATGGAACCAAATAGGCCATGTCCATGACCTAAAACAATCATAGCCGCTGCAAAAAATCTTAGCGACGTCAATGAGTCTAATTTTTTTGTGTTTTGCATAGTAAAAATTCTTTGTTTCTAAAATTTAAGATGGATTCAAAAAGTAGTCGTCATCCTGCAACCACTCGCCATACTTCATTAAGATCATCAACATATTGCACAGATGTTTTAGGCGGTATAGCGCAAGCACTCATAGCCGTTACATCTATGACTTTCATTTCTTTTATTTTCTTAGATAAATCATTGCTATCCCCAGCTTTAAAAAGCAACCCATTAATACCATGCTTAATCACTGCAGATATCCCAGGCAAATCCGAACCTATTACAGGACAATTTGATGCCTGCGCAGAATAAATAACAAGAGGAGTATTCTCAAACCAAACAGAAGGTACAATTAAGACATCTATAGTTTCAAAAATAGTAAAGATATTTTTGTTAGGGAATGTCCCACAGAATTTTATATTGTCGTTTGGTGTAATCGATTCCTCCAGACTTTTCACATATTCTGGAAAATCAGCACCGCTTCCGTAGATCGTTAATGAAGCAAATCCATCAGGAAGAGATTTAACGGCATCAATAGCAATATGACACCCTTTATGTGGAGCGAGGGTACCAATAAAACCTAAACGAATACACTTACCAGCTTCTAAATTTTTAAGCGGTAAATTTACGTTTTCTCTATCGATATCAATGCCAAAATTAATCTCATGTATAAGACGACTATTAACACCATAGCGTAGGAAAAGATCAACCATAAAACGGTTAGGAGCTACTATACCCTGCAATCTATTTAGAGCCGAAATAGTATTCTCCAGCCGAGATGACATGGCATCAACTTCATTATGCATTGGAAAATCAATTAACTTCGAGCCTTTAGTGATTTTCGCAATTTCACCGATAAGTAAATCCGGAATAAAGCTAATAAGCTTTGAATTAAAACCGTTTACGGAATTTTGAGCAAAGTGCTTAATACAATTACCTGATAGCTTATCTGGACCCGAGCAAAACTGACCATCTTTCAATATCAGTTGTGCAGTTGGACATATCATCCAAAAATCAGTAGGCGTAAAATATTGAGGGATGCCATGATCAGCAAGAAGGTTGATAATACCAATACCTAATCGATTTAAATGAAAATGATGAACCAAGTCTGGTTTAAATATCTTCAATACTTGCGAGAAGTAGTTTTTTGAAAGTTGATTATTATAACCAATTTCAATTAGTGAGGTCTGTGCGAGCATTGGTACATACGAATGATGGAAACGATATATAGTGATTTCATCATATATATATTCGTCAAATCTTTCATTATCGCTAAGCTCATTATCAGTCGGATAACCAGTAAAGATACAAACTTCATGGCCGCGTCTGATAAGCTCTTTCGCCACTGACAGTGTCAAAACCTCAGTTCCAGCTTTGAAATCAGGGAAAAACTGATGGACCGTAAGCAGTATTCGCATAGAGTTTCACTCAATCACTGACATGCAATTTATTTTTGCAACGTCTCTTTCATCCATGCAGCAGTACGCGTCAGGCCTTCTTGCATTGTCACTTGAGGTTGCCAGTTCAATTCCTTTTGGGCAAGTTGGTTACACAACACACTAATATCAATATCAAACGAACGACCAGGTTTATAATTAACCTGAACAGGTTGTTCGATAATACTTTTCATCATCTCGACCAACTCATTCAGGCTAATACCTTTACCTGAGCTTATATTGAAACATTCCTTTTCACCATCATAAGTAATGGCTTTGGCAAAAGCATCAGCTACATCGCTCACATGAATATAATCGCGCTGGACACTACCATCACCCCAAATTTCGATTGGTTTGTCTTTTAAAATATTATGCATAAAAATACCAATAGCGCCCTGTGCTGTTTCAACGCGTTGCCGTTCTCCATAAGGATTTGCCACGCGCAGTGTTACAGCTTTAATACCGTGCAATTTGCTAAACATGTGTAAATATTTTTCAATTGCCAGTTTCGTAATGCCATATGAAACGACGGGTTCTGTCGGATGCTTTTCATCAATAGGAATATATTGCGGGTTACCATAAACCGTTCCGCCAGATGAAATGAAAACTATCCGTTTTACTTTGTGCTCAACCATAGCATTAAGCAAATGCAAACTTGGTACGATGTTTGTTTCAACATCATAAACAGGATCTTCATTAGAACTTTTGGGCAATGTCGTGGAAACAAGATGCACAACACCATCCATGCCTTCTATAGCATCACGTAAATCATGTGTACTACTAAAATCACCAGTGGTCCACTCAACGTGCTCATTTTCCGCAAAATGACGATAAGGTGGAACCCGTGGGCGCTCAAAAATTCTTAATTGATGGCCATCTGCTAATAAACGCTCACAAATTGCTGAACCAATGAAGCCACCACCGCCAAAAACCACAAGTTTCATTTTCCCTCCGAGTCGCAATAATTTTGTCTAATCAAACATCACCGGATAATGAATTATCCGGTGCTTGAAATTAGTTTACTGATAAAGGCTAAATGTTTCTTCCGCCATAACCTTAGTTGTACGCAGATATTCTGTCGTCATAGACAACTTTCTTAAGAGCCCAGGAGTCTGAATGATATAAGATAGTTTTTTCGCCAGATCATCTGCATCACCACGTTTAAAGCTGAAACCATTTTCCCCTTCGGTTAGAAACTCGGTCATACCTTCAACATCAGAAACAACAACGGGAGTATGTGTCGCCAATGAATTTAAAAGTACCAGCGGACTGTTTTCATACCAGCGTGATGGAATAACAAACAGATCGATATCACGAAATATTTCCGCGGTGCGCGATTGTTCGAAAGTCCCCATGAAAGTGATACCGTCAACACCCTCACTTATTTTTCGTAACTCTTCCATATAGCTCAGAGACTGATTCGTTGGGCCATATATTTTAAGTTGAGCACTTCCTTTAGGAAGCTGTTTAAACGCCTCAATAAGTAAATCGGTACCTTTGTGAGGGGCAATTTGTCCGATATAACCGATAACTGGAATATGCTCACTACTACGCTCTGGCTTCGGCAAACGGTCAATGTCAATGCCAAACCAGATTTTAGTCATAGGAACCGAAATCCCATTACTTTCGTATGCTTTTTTCAGAAAAGCTGTCGGGGCAACAGCGCCCTTATAGTAGGTATTGTACAAGTAGGACAATGTTTCCGGGCGGCGGATAAGATCTTCAGCCAGCCCCTGCAAATAACCATTTTTCAACAGACCCGCTTTGTGAGTACCTACAAGCCCTTTTGCGATAATAGTCGCAGCAGTTGGCATTGCCGCTTTTTTCATCCACCCACTGGCATAGCCATTTTGCGCGGATTCTTTAAGGTAGCATGCAACACAGTTAGCACGTGAGGCAGATGGCCCGGCGCATAAATCTCCATTTGCTGCCTCCAGCTTGTTATTGAAACAAAAGCCAAAGAAATCAGTAAATGTTGTATATGTCGGAATCTGTAATTTGCCTGTGACTTCCAACAACACGGCCGTATGGTTGATTAAATGCGTGATATGAACGACATCTGGTTTAAGTTCTTGCAAAACTTCAGTCAGTACATCCTGCATTTCTGGCTGGTAGTATGTTTCCTTAATACGTGAATGCGGGATAGCATTTTTATCAATTGCTATTACCGGAATATCATCCCATGTATAACGATTAATTAACTCAGGTTGTTTAGATTCACCTTGAAACACGGCAGAAACAACAGCCACATCATGACCCCAATCACGATAATGTTTCGCTAAACCTAGTGTATAGGTTTCAGTACCATAGAAATGGTCGGGGAAAAAACAATGTACAAAAAATACAATTTTCATATTGCGCCGTATTATTTTTCCGTTATCTCAGCATACAAACCAGCATAAGCGCTAATCATCGCCTGCACGGAGAAATGACCTGTCGCTCGTTCTTGATGTTCACGACCTAACTTCGAACGCAGCTCATCATTATTAAGTAACTCAATGGCTATATCAGCTAATTTCTCAGCATCGCCCGCCGGGGCCAGCATTGCTTTAGAATTTACTATTTCGCTTATTGCACCAACATCATAGCCAATGACGGGTACGCGCATATTCATTGCAAAAGGACTGACTTGTCCAAAACTCTCTTTCCACACAGGAGCAATAAAGAGCGACATACGGCGATAGTAATCAGGCAAAGTGTCATATTCGACATAGCCGGTAAACTCAAATTGTGCTTCCACGCCCGCTTCTTGTACTGCTTCCTGGAACGGCGCCAACAAACTGCCGCCACCGACAATAAGAATTTTCGTCTGCGGCCGTTTTAGTGCGATCGCAATAAAAGGTTTAATCGCATCTTCATTCAATTTATCGCGCTCAAGACGATACACCATACCAACACAGTCTGCTGGGACAGGATCATCATCACTGCGCATGAAATGTGAGAAATCAGAACCAGGATAGACCGTCACATGAGAATCATCCGGACGCCCAAATACATGGCGTACATAATCACTCACATATACATAACGTTTAACCGCTTCAGAAAAATGAGGTGCAATAGGAGTATTAATGTTCTCAATGACCGGGATATTGAGCACTCTAGCCGCTTCAATAGCCTGCGCATACCAAGGTTCATCGACATCGCCCCAATAATGGACGTGAACGAAATCAGGTTGCTTCCATTTAAAGTAGTTAATAAACGGAGTGATATCGTTACAATCGCGCTGCTCGTCAATCTGCAATCCGACATAAGCTGGCGGGTTTGGCGCATAGCTGGTCAGAACAAATTGCTCATAATCACTTCCCAAATATTCGACAAGGTCGACAACCAACCGCGAGGAACCCCCCGTCATAAAGTTGGCAATCACATGGGCAATCTTCGGAGCTCCAGGCTTTGTCGCAGGCATTTTGACCAGATAGCCAGTGCTTTCAATAACCGGAGTTGCACTACCCTCGTCAGCGGCTTCAACCGGTGCCACCACCGGCTGAGGCCTACGTGAGAAACGGTTTCGCAGCCATCCCGTTAGCGGAGATACCTTACGGCGCAATACCAGCGGGGTCATTAAGGATGTAGCAAGGTAAGTCATATGCATAACCTTACGCGCTCCCCAAGGCTGGTAAAGCATTACATTGCGCAGGCGCATAATACGGGTATGCATGATCGCATTTAGCTGGCTGATATTAGCTGACTGTTCCGCTATGGCTTGATCCTTAAGTTGTATTGTGTGCTCAAGCCCTGCCATTGTTTCTTGTTGCTTAGTAATCAGTGCGTTTTGCGCCAGAATCGTCGTATCTTTCACAGAAATAGCTTTCTTAAGCTCTTCATTTTCAGCAGGCATTTTACTGAATTCAAGAATACGCTCGCGCATCAGTACGTTATTTTGTGTCAACAGACAATTGAGATCGGCAGCAGTTTCAGCTTGTTCGGTTAAATGAGCACTGTTAAAAAGTTGGTACAGTGATTTGATAATCTCAATTTTCTTATCCATCGCAGGGTAATCCGTTACCTCACACCCAGAAATAATGGCAAGGAAATTCCAAAGCTGGGAATTTCTATCCTGCAAAGCAGCCAATTCCTGGCTATTTTCATCAAGAGAAGCGATCAGTTTTTTATTTTCTTCACGCAATGCATCAAGTGCCTGGCTATTCTCATCCAGCGATGTCAATAAGTAATTATTTTCACCTTTGAGGGCATCCAGCGCCTGACTATTCTCTTCAAGAGAGCTAGCAAGAATTTTATTCTCGTTTTCCAAAACCGTATGGGCTAAAACTTTATCTTCAAGCGTTTCGTTAAGCCTGGCGTTCTTAGCTTGCAGTTCTGATGCAGCAGCACTATTATCTTCCAGTGAGCGGAGTAAACGGATATTTTCACTCTGGAGGGAAACCAGTGCCTGGTTATTCCCCTCAAGGGAATTCAATAACCGCTGATTCTCTTGCTGTAAAACTTCCAGAGATTTGTTATTTCCCTCGAGGGAATTCAGAAGCTGACTATTTTCTTCCTGCAAAGATGTTACAGATTTATTATTACCTTCCAGTAATGCAGCATATTTATTCAAGGAAGCAATCTGCGCTCTAAGCGCGACGTTAAGCGCTCTCACTGACGCCGCCTGAGCATGCGGGCTTCTGCGCAATTGCAACCACCACCACGGTTTATCTTTAAAACTATCCAGATTAACCAGGGCATAAGCGCAATTACTTGCATAATCGAGAATCGACGATAACTCCGGTAAACCAAACTCTACCGGATCCCGTAAATCACCCAGGCTCTGATTCCAGTCAGCATTCAGCGCTCGATATGCAAGTTCAATACCTGCCGCCCATTCTTCGCGCGCACCTGATTCATCGTTAGAATTAAGTTTAATGACGCCAAGGTACAAATGAGCTTCAACAACCCTGTTTGCTAACAAGGGGCTAAATGCCAGCGGATCAATTGCGACACATTTCTCAAATGATGTGCGCGCATGGGAATGCAGACCGGCTTTTAACCACAATCTTGCCATCACGAAGTGAAGCGAAATCATCCAGCGGATCGCGTGTGGAGTTACCGGTTTAAGAAGCACGTATTCATCAATGCGCTCAGAAATTTGTTTGAGTTCATCAATAGACGAGGGGGTAATGCCATTTAATAATTGGTATGCTCTGACGCAAAGGGCTGCACCAGTATCAGCGCTGTTGTCATGATTGTTGTCATAGACAACTTCGGCAAGCTCTTTGAGTGCATCATTATTTCTTTGCCTCCAGCCGATATCAACCATGGCACGGATCAACCAGGGATTTTTATAATCACGCGAGAAAGCTGTAACATTCCAGTCAGGGTCAGTAAACGTTTTATGCTGCTTGTCGTGATAAACGACCTCTTCACCATTGAGTGGCGATTTCATCCCAACAGCCAGCCACCATTCTGATGCAGGTGCAGTGGATTCATCGGCATCTGTCGGAATACTATAAAGCTCGCGTTTCGCGGCAACCCAATTCTTACTTCCCGCTTTTTCTTTATAATGTGTAGCGGACTGAACAGTGATATTTTCCAACTGGAATTGCGCTTTTATCTGATCGCGCAATTTATCTAACGTATACACATGCAAGTGGAATGGATTCGGATCTTCACCGGTTTCGTCACTCCAGTCATTTGGCACGCTAACAATGATACGTCCACCAGGCGTCAGAATACGCTGGAACTCTTTGAGCACGGTTTCAGGATCTGAGATGTGTTCAAGGGTTTCAAACGAGACCACAACATCGACTGAGTGATCGACAAAATCATAAAGCGCTTCTGGAAGCATCCCCGCAGAAAAGCTGAGATTGCTGACATTGGGCACGAAATTAAGGTTGGCATAATCTATTGCATAATTGCTGCCATCGATGCCGATGGTTTTTCCAGCCATAGTCCCACACTGCAATAGATAACTGCCATAACCCAGCCCACATGCGGCATCAAGGACGGTATCACCCGGACGCACGAAGGTTGCAGCCCACTGATAACGTGCGATATGAGCATCTGAGCGTTCACCAGCTTCGCGCGTCATATCCATATGCAAGTCGCGCTCTTCTTTTAACGCTTCCAGCGGATAGCGCTCAAGAGCCGTCTCTGGAATACATTCCAGCAGGATAATTGCTTCTCCGCTTTCGCGTCCTAATGCTTCATAATCATTGATCAGATAGTAAGAAGGATGCTTACGAAGCCCCTCGGCAAAGAAAATACGCTCCCATTCATTACGCCCAATCACGGTAGCGCGAGGATCATTTTCCTGTTGATTGCCTGTGGTGACGCGAAGATAAACCGAACGTTTTGTAACGCGCTTAATTTCACGAACGGCCTGAATCAGCTCATCTGCGCTGATGTATTCAAGACTATAAAGCGCGATAGTTGTATCAAATGCCTGATCTGCATAAGGCAACTTCGATGCAACGCCAAGGGTAAAACGTTCTGGCATGAAACTATTGCCATACGCTACCGCTTCGCTCGAATCATCAATACCATATGCATCCATCCCAGAGGAAAGCAGCTCCTGTACTAATTGGCCATTCCCTGCGCCAATATGAAGAAACTTCTGTCCACCACATGAGTTCAAAATTTCGCGTACAATAACGTCAGCGTTTTCAATATTCTTCATTTAGTTAGCCTGTATTTCCAGGTTTTGGTTTTATCAAAGAGCTTATTGTAAATATTTGATTATTGGTTACAGCAAGCCGCTCACCATACGCAGATCCGCCACACCACCAAAATGGTATGACTGAGGTTGCGTATTGACAGTAAAGAAGGCCGCTTCGTCAATCCAATGAATCATCCTTTGTTCTGCATAATAAGGCTTACCCTCTTCCGTGATAGATACCTGGATTTCATAGAGATTAGGTCCCATGCCACAGATAAATTCGAATTTAACACTGAACTCGCTACCCTGAGCAAATTCTCGTTGCCAAAAAATATCCCCAGGCTCTGCGGCACCGCTAAGTATAGCCATATCCTGATTTAAAGTTCCCCAGGAATACATTTTCACGCCTTCTTTATTGCGGATGCGTAAACCTACGTTCAGATGATTAAGCGCCGAATGTGTTTTACAGCGCACAATAACTGTAACTTTATCTCGAGGGTCAAAATTGGAAGTCGGTTCACCATCAGCATTAAAGAGAGATACATCAAGAACTTCTGCATCCAGATCGCCAAACGAATACGCTTTCAGTCGCTCGGAAAACGCGGGCGAGGTTGCATCTGCGGTAGCTGCAACAGCTGTATTGTCTTGTATAATGCTCGGCTCAAGCTTTTCTTCTTCCGCAGCCTGCTGAATTTTTTCTTGCGAAGCAACCCGTGCCTGTCGTGCTTTTTCCTTGAGATGTTCTGCCACCTGACTCAGTCGTTTTGATTCAACCTCATGCAGTGATTTACGATATTCCAACAACGCATCTGCGGAAGTGCCTGAAAATTTCACGACACCGTGCTCAAGGAAAATCGCTTTATTCGTCATGGTCCGCACTGACTCCTGGTCGTGCGAAACAAAAAGCAATGTCGTCCCATTAGTGCGAAGCCTGTCCATACGCTCAAAGCAACGCTTCTGAAATAAAGCATCACCTACAGCGAGTGCTTCATCGACAATGAGGATATCCGGTTCAATGCATACCTGAACCGCAAATGCTAAACGCACAAGCATACCACTTGAATATGTCTTGGTAGGCTGGTCAATGAACTCACCGATATCAGCAAATGTCAGAATCTCATCAAATCGATCATTGATTTCTGCTTCTGACAAACCCAATACCGCGCCATTCATATAGACGTTTTCACGGCCAGTAAATTCGGGATTAAAACCAGAGCCAAGCTCCAGTAGCGCAGCAACGCGACCATTTGTCTTTACAGTGCCAGAGGTCGCGTTCAGCGTACCGCAAATTAATTGTAGTAACGTAGACTTACCAGAACCGTTTTGCCCGATGATACCAACTGATTCACCTTTGACGATATCAAAAGTAATATCGCGAAGAGCCCAAAACTCCCGGAATAAGGGTTTGGCATTTTGTCCCACAAGCCGACGCAATCCTGTATAAATAGATTGTTTGAGTCGATCAGAAGGACGATCATAAATTTGATAGCATTTACTCAGGTTTTTTACCTGAATAGCAAAATCAGAGCACATCAGCAAACCCCTTACGCGTTTTCTGGAACCAGGCGAAACCAATCCAGGCAATAATAAATGCAGCAACCCAGTAGACGGCAAGAATGTCAAAATCGGGTTGTTTCCCCCAATATAAAACATTTCTCGTCTGTTCAATCACTGTTGTTAAGGGATTAAAATACATCAACTGACGAAACTCAGGCGGCAGTATTTCAGCCGAATAGAAAACAGGACTTAAAAACATTAAAGCAGTCGTAAACAAGGTAATAAACTGATTAATATCTCGTAAATAAACCCCTAATGATGCAAGAATCCAACTTAGACCAAGTGTAATTATCATTAACGGTAAAAGAATAAGCGGAAAATACAATACAGTCAGGTGCGGGACATCAAAGAAAACGAAATAAGCGACTAACCATACTGCAAGGCTGATCATTGTATGAAACAGCGCAGAACCGAGTGATACTACCGGTAATATCTCAAGTGGATATACGACTTTTTTGACATAATTAACGTTTGATAGTATCAGTTGCGGTGCTTTATTTAAGCACTCAGAGAACAAATTAAACACGATTAGACCAGCAAATAGCACCAATGCGAACTCGCCTTTTGATGTACCGCCGCCATGCCATCGAGCATTAAATATCTGGCTAAAAACAAACGTATAAACTGCCAGCATAAATAAAGGATTAATCAACGACCAAATGATTCCGATTGAAGAACCCCGATAACGCCCCTGAATTTCGCGTATCGTAGTCGTCTTGATTAAATATCTATTACGCCAAATAGTTGCCAGCATTTCAAGCGGGCTTATTGGGAAAGATTGCATTAAAACACCCTATTAATAATAGCTCCAAAACCATGAGTAAATCTCTTCGACTCAGCGATTAAATCTTTTTCAGCAATGCTGAAATAAAGATGGCAAACGTATCTATTGCGCTTTGCCGATACACGCCAAGCCGTAAAAAATAAAAGACACGCAGAAATATATTCCCAGAATGAATAACTTTAAACCAGGCTATTCTTTTCTGATTTTCCTCTGATAACAGGAAAACACATTTTTCGAGTTCACGGATATGTGCGGCATTCCATGTGCGATATTGACCCTGCATGATTTTTTTAAATCTACATAGGCGAGCCCGAAACCCGAGGTTCGAGCCGATAAGATTCTTCCCATGCTGCCTGTAACCTAAACCTGGTTCAGGATCGTAAAAAATCTTACCGCCGACGCCTGCTATTAAAATGTACATCCACCAGTCATGACTGACGACATCCGCAACCCCTGCACGACTAATAATTTCTCTTGCCGCTTGATTGATTACCATCGTATTCCCGCCACCAATATTCTGTACCAGCGCATTGCGGAATGAAGGTGGGCGTGTAAAAAGAGGTGAAAGGCCTAAGTTTTCACCAGTATCGTCTACAAGTTGAGTTCGCGAACAATACAATGCGGGAATATCAGAAGGGATACTTTTTAGCCATTTAATAGCGCGTTCAAGTTTATCCTTATACCAAATATCATCCTGGTCAGAAAATGAATAATAGTCAGCTTTAATATCTTCTCTTAGCAATAATGATAAAAAATTGCTGACAAATCCTTTTTGGGGGCCAGCAACAACAGTTACTTTTGATACATTTCTGGTCGCAAACTCATCAATAATAGAAAGCGTATTATCAGTCGAACCATCATCAGAAACAATCAACTTCCAGTTTTTATATGATTGTTTTTCAAATGATATGAGTTGCTCATTAATATATCGCTCACCTTGGTAGGTAGCCATCAGTATGGCAGCATCATCATTTGCAAATGTCATTAAACATTATCTCGTAAAAACATCAAGTCCAAATATCAAGGCTGACAAAGTATTAATTGGTAAATTTAAATAATTTACTTTATATATTATATGAATTGTAATTATTAAATATAATACAAAGCTTCTGAAAATGACTTACCAGCTAAATCTTTCTGCGACAATTGAATGTCTTTCACTTCTGGCCACTCAATATTAAGCGTAGGATCATTCCATATAATGGAACATTCAGTCTGTGGCGCATAATAATTAGTCGCTTTATAAACAAATTGAGCTCTTTCACTTAAGGTTACAAAACCATGGGCAAAACCTTCTGGGATCCAGAGTTGTCGCTTATTTTCAGCGCTTAAAATGACACCAGTCCATTTACCAAACGTGGAGGAAGATTTGCGAAGATCTACTGCAACATCAAAAACTTCACCAGCGACACAACGAACAAGTTTTCCTTGAGCACAGGGATCAAGCTGATAATGTAAGCCTCTTAATACCCCACGCTGGGATTCAGAATGGTTGTCCTGAACAAATTCAACACTACGACCTACAGCTTCATCAAATATTCTTTTATTATAGCTTTCGAGGAAAAAACCACGGGAATCACCATACACTTTTGGCTCAAATATAATTACTTCTGGTATATCTGTTTTTACAATATTCATTTTTAACGCCTGATTATTTTTGTAAAATCTCAGTTACGACACGCTCTACTCCAACCTTCCAGTCTGGCAAAACGACATTAAATGCCCGTTGAAATTTCTCATTTGACAGACGCGAATTTAATGGACGTTTCGCAGGAGTTGGGTAAGAAGATGTGGGCACTCCACTGACATCTTTAATGATTAATGACTCACCTTTCTGGCGGGCTAATGCAAAAACATGCTGGGCATACTCGTACCAGGTTGTTTCACCACTGGCAACAAGATGATAAGTCCCATATAGAGTAGTATCCTGAATCGCAGCACGGATAGCTATGGCTGTACAATCAGCTAACAATTCAGCGCCTGTTGGTGCGCCGTGCTGATCATTAATGATAGAGAGTTGCTCTTTCTCTTTTGCCAGACGCAGCATCGTTTTGGCAAAGTTGGCACCGCGAGTCGCATAAACCCAGCTCGTGCGAAAAATAAGGTGCCGGGAGTTATGGGTGGCAATCGCTATTTCACCTGCCAGTTTGCTCTCACCATAGACATTTAATGGTTCAGGTTGCTCCTCCTCGGAGCGATAGTGCTCACCTTGCCCATTAAAAACATAATCAGTGGAGTAATGTATCAACAACGCGCCCAACGCCGCTGTTTCTTTAGCGATGACTTCAACACTTAACGCATTAAGCTGCTGAGCCAGCTCTTTTTCACTTTCGGCCTTATCAACTGCGGTATGAGCCGCCGCATTCACCACAACATCAGGCTGCACTGCGCGGATAGTTTGTGCGATACCTTCCGGTTTCGTCAGATCGCCACATAACTCTGTATCAAAAAAATCAACTGCGACAAGTTCACCCAATGTCGACAAAGAACGCTGCAGTTCCCAGCCAACCTGGCCATTTTTTCCAATTAATAAAATCTTCATGATCTTCTCGTCCGCGCAGCTCAGCGACTATTTTTCGCTAATCAACAATTGCAAATAACGGCCATAATCCGTCTTTGACAGTTTCTTAATCTGTTCCGCAACTTGTTCTTTATTCAACCAGCCTTTACGGAAGGCAATTTCTTCAAGACAAGCGACTTTCATGCCCTGGCGTTTCTCAATGGTATGGATGAATTGCGATGCTTCAACCAGGCTGTCATGGGTTCCGGTATCAAGCCAGGCAAACCCACGCCCCAGCAATTCAACCTGCAATTCACCACGATCCAGATACATCTGGTTCAGTGTAGTAATCTCCAACTCTCCGCGCGCTGAAGGTTTCACCTGTTTTGCCATTTCGACGACATTTTTGTCGTAAAAATAGAGGCCGGTCACTGCCCAGTTAGATTTTGGTTTAAGCGGTTTTTCCTCAATGGATAACGCAGTAGAATTTTCATCAAACTCAACGACACCAAAACGTTCCGGATCCTGCACCTGATAACCGAATACCATTGCGCCAGAGGTCAAGTTTGCTGCACTTTCCAGTTTCTTACCGAAACTTTGACCAAAATAGATGTTATCGCCCAGCACCAGCGCACATGGCTCGTTATTAATAAATTCTTCGCCGATAATAAACGCCTGCGCCAGGCCGTCCGGCGATGGCTGTACTTCATAGGAAAGACGGATACCAAACTGCGAACCATCACCTAATAAACGCTGGAACGATGCCATATCTTCCGGCGTCGTGATAATCAAAATGTCACGAATACCTGCTAGCATCAGTACAGAGATTGGGTAAAAAATCATCGGCTTGTCATACACCGGCAACAACTGTTTTGACACACCCTGAGTAATTGGATAAAGGCGAGTTCCGGAACCGCCAGCTAATACAATACCTTTCATCATTCCGTCCTTATAATTTTATTCTGCAAGCCCCAGGCGTTCACCAGCATATGACCCATCCATCACACGCTGCCACCAATCCTTGTTAGTCAAATACCATTCAACCGTTTTGCGGATACCAGATTCAAAAGTTTCCTGTGGTACCCAGCCCAATTCATCTTTAATTTTGCTCGCATCAATAGCGTAACGCAGGTCGTGTCCCGGACGGTCTATAACATAAGTAATTAATTCTGCAAAGCTACCAATATTATTAGGTTTAGCCGTAATAATTTCGTCCAGAATAGTGCAGATGGTGTTCACAACTTCAATATTCTTACGCTCATTATGGCCACCGATATTGTAAGTCTCACCAACAACGCCTTCTGTCACGACTTTATATAAGGCGCGGGCATGATCTTCGACATATAACCAATCGCGAATTTGCTCACCATTGCCATAAACCGGTAATGGTTTACCAGCCAATGCATTAAGGATGATCAGCGGAATAAGTTTTTCAGGGAAATGGTACGGACCGTAGTTGTTAGAGCAATTCGTCACCAGGGTCGGCAAACCGTAAGTACGGCGCCAGGCGCGAACTAAGTGATCGCTGGACGCTTTCGATGAGGAATACGGGCTGCTAGGAGAATAAGGGGTTTTCTCGGTAAATAGCGGCAAGGCGGTGCCAGCGGGGACCTCATCCGGGTGCGGCAAATCGCCGTAGACTTCGTCCGTTGAGATATGATGGAAGCGGAACGCGGCTTTTCGTGTTTCATCCAGTTGCGCCCAGTATTTGCGCGCAGCTTCAAGAAGAATGTAGGTTCCTACAATGTTCGTCTCAATAAACGCAGCGGGGCCGGTAATAGAGCGGTCAACATGGCTTTCTGCGGCGAGGTGCATAACCGCATCCGGTTGATGTTCCGCAAAAATCCGTTGCATCGCTTCGGCATCACAGATATCGGCGTGCTCGAAGGCATACCGATCGCTGTTTTCAACCTCAGTCAGAGATTCCAGGTTGCCCGCGTAGGTTAATTTATCGACATTAACCACAGAATCTTGAGTATTATTAATGATATTACGAACGACAGCAGACCCGATAAAACCTGCTCCACCAGTGACCAATATTTTCACGAGAATATTCCGTTTACTTTGCTAGTTTAACTATGGCGTTGATATACAAGGAGTAGAACATAGGGACGCATTTGTTTAGACACGCTACCGCCCCTGGCTCAATAGCTACCAGCGTACTGTGTATAACCGCCAACAATTTCTATAAACATAAAAGTGTATCGGGTAGCGCAATGAATGCCGTTACCTGCACAAAATGTTAAACAACCATTTTCTGCTTAAACGCCAATGGAAACAAGGCAAATCTGAATCTGATAAGTAAAATCTAACCAAGGTGGAGATTTATTATCCGTTGATTTCATAGAATATGTATAAAAAAAGCAGCGAGACTGGACGAAGCCAAAAGCTTCGGTAACCACTCTCATCTGCCCTTTGTGTAAGTAAATGCTTATCTATTTTTTTCTAACTGGTTACTGCGTCAAAAGCTTCTTAATACTTTCGCGGAATTTTTGACCTTCTTTGAGGTTACGCAGGCCGTAGTTGACGAACGCCTGCATGTAGCCCATTTTTTTACCGCAGTCGTAGCTCTCGCCAGTCATCAGCATGGCATCCACAGACTGCTTCTTCGCCAGTTCCGCAATGGCATCCGTTAACTGAATACGTCCCCAGGCGCCAGGTTCAGTACGCTCCAGCTCTGCCCAGATTTCAGAGGAAAGCACATAGCGGCCTACAGCCATCAGGTCTGAATCCAGCGTTTGCGGCTGATCCGGTTTTTCGATGAACTCAACGATACGGCTCACCTTACCTTCGCTATCCAACGGCTCTTTGGTCTGAATCACAGAGTATTCAGACAAGTCGCCCTTCATGCGTTTTGCCAGTACCTGGCTACGGCCGGTTTCATTGAAACGGGCAACCATTGCCGCCAGGTTGTAACGCAGCGGGTCGGCAGAAGCGGAATCCAGAATGATATCCGGCAGGACCACCACCAACGGATTGTCGCCAACGATTGGGCGCGCACAGAGAATGGAGTGCCCCAGGCCCAGCGGTTGCGCCTGACGGACGTTCATGATTGTCACGCCAGGAGGGCAAATAGACTGCACCTCAGCCAGAAGCTGACGTTTTACGCGCTGTTCAAGTAACGCTTCCAGCTCATAGGAGGTATCGAAGTGGTTTTCGACCGCGTTTTTGGAAGAGTGAGTGACCAGGACGATTTCTTTGATCCCTGCAGCAACAACTTCGTCGACGATGTATTGAATCATTGGCTTATCGACGATAGGTAGCATCTCTTTAGGAATAGCTTTGGTGGCGGGTAGCATATGCATCCCCAAACCTGCTACCGGAATAACTGCTTTCAAATTAATCATTATGCCTTCCACCTGTAAATGATTGATAAATTATAGACCTTCAACTTCTTTTCGCCAGCGTTCACGGGACGAGTTGCCGCGAAATATGTTACGCCGATTGTCGTATAATTGCTGTAGATGTAATCCTGGCAGTGAAATAAAGTCTCCAGGATTCATCGCAAAGTATGACAATCTCCTTACCGCTACGGCTTCGCCGGCAAACGGAAGTTGAGATTTTGTACATTCACAACTTGATGATCGATGCGATCGATATCGACGGAGCTCTGCCCTTTCTCATTCACAGCTTTAATATTTGCCAGTGACAGCAAGGTATCCTGCCGCGCCATAAAGCGCCCGCGCACATCCTTACGTAAATCGAAGTTAAGCTTGAGTGCCGGCCCCACAGAGGAATCTTGCATTACGTTGATATTTCGCAGGAAAAGGTGTTGTGGTTTGTTATGGAACTCCAGGGTTGCCCGCTGTAAGTTGAGGTTGGTAATGGCCACAAATGAGGTAGCATTACCGGACGAAATCTGGATACCGCGCAGCTTGTACTGGCTCTGTGCATTCTCCAGGTGAATATCGTTCAGTTTGAAATTTTGCGGAATGGACAAATAATCGCCTTTAATAACCCCGTAGCCGATGAGCATCCCGGCGCTGTTGACCATCGAGACGTTATCAATGACAAAATTGTCACAGCCATATATCGCCACCGTCGCGTTATCTATCCCGGCTTTTTTGCTGAAGTCCGGGGTAATATTTTCTGCCTTAATGTTACGAATAATAAAGTGTTTGCCGTTTTCAACGTGGACCAGTTGTCGGCAATTGCTGCCGGTGATGTTGGCAACAACAAAATTCTTCACCGCCTGGTTTTCCGGGTAGGTGTTATCGTAGGTACTGCCCGCCAGCCCAATACCGATGCCCCAGTTGATTTTGCCGTTCGTGCAGTCAATATGATCAATGACATGGTCAGAGATTAGGATATCGCGATCGTTAATGGCGACGTTCCACTCTATGGCGTCACCTTGCAAGTAGGTAAAGCGACTATTGGTGATCCGGGCGCCAATAATCTGATTATGGAAACCCTGACGAAGGATGGCGTAGTTGGCTTTGGTGACCGTAATGTTGTCGATGGTCAGATTGCGCATCACCTGCGGCTCTTTTCCACCGATGTAGATTTGCGCCACCGGGCCATAGCCGCTCATATTCAAACCTTGAATAACACAATCTGAACCGCGGACATCAAGCGTCAGATTGTACAGACTCCCCCCCTTCTCACCGATGACCTTACAGCCATCCTGCAATACCAGACGCCCACGGCCATTACTTTTAATGCTCCCCCGCACCAACAGCGTTTTCCCCGGCGGAATAAAGACCCCGGTATTGAGGTTTTCGCACACCAGACCTTCCGGGATTTCAACCGTTTGCGCTTCACTAAAGGCCTGTTTCAACGCCGCAGGCCAGTCGGTTGTCTGATAGCGACGGATATCCACCGTTTCGGCGCGCGCTGTGGCAACCGGTAAAAAAGGCAGCGCCGCAAGAGCGGCGCCAGCAGTCAGGAAACTGCGTCGGTTAAACGCAAATCGATTCTTTTTTTCGAACTCAGACATAGGACCTCGATTCAGAGCGCCTGTAGCAGCGTGGCAAGTTGCTGATTGATACGTTGCTGGTTGAAGTCGGTTTCGATTTTTTGGCGGGCACGGGCAATCACCGGCGTCAGATCCTGACGCTGCATTGCACTGAACTCGGCGAGCTTGTCCGCCAGCGTGCGGGCGTCATTTTCCGGCACCAGCCAGCCAGACTCCCCGGCGTTGATCAGTTCAGGAATGCCACTGTGCACCGTTGACACCACAGGAATACCTACGGCCATCGCCTCCATGAGGGCCACGGGAATTCCTTCCATATCGCCATCCACACCGGTTACCGACGGCAATAAAAAGAGATCGGCTTCATCCAGCATCGCTTTGACCTCATGGCTGGGCTTAAAGCCCGGCATGTGGATCACATCATCCAGTTGGTATTGTTCAATCAGGGTGCGCAAGCGCCGCTCCCACGGGCCAATGCCCAAAATAGTCCAGGTAAAGGCCACGCTACGCTCTTTGAGTAAACGGCAGGCTTCAATACCTACATGCAGCCCTTTTTTCTCAGTCAGCCGCGCAACAGAGATCATTTGCAGCGGCGTTCCGGGGGCTTTCACCGGGCGCAGGGTAAAACGGGCGATATCCACCCCCATGCGCGAGATGGCAATTTTTTCTTCCGGGCAGCCCATACTGCGTAACCTGTCCGCCCACAGTTCACTAATAGGTAACATCAGGTCGCCACGGCGAAAAAGTTGCTGATATTCCGGCGTATAGTGGCTGAGCACATCACGATGCGAAATATCAATGCCGTGGAAAACAGTGGCAATCTTGCCTTGTAACAGACCCAGTTCGCGCAGTTTCGCCGCCGTAACCCCTGCCGGGCCAAAATGGGCAATAAACACATCGGCGCGAAAAACCTGCGGTGTCAGACCGCAGATGGCTGCCAGAATCAGGTTTCGCGCTTCATCACCGTAGCGCGACATATTGAGCGCTTTCCAGGTGGTCGCGCGTCCTGCGCCGCGTAATATCGCCTGACCACGATAGCGCAGTTTCGCCAGCTTGCCCTCCGGCTCGTCCAGTAACCAGTGGGTTTTTTCCGCCAGACGATACTCCGTCCAGGCGCTATGGGTATTTTGCAGATCGCCCTTATGCAGTGCGACGATCTCCACCTCATAACCCATGTTGATAAACGCCACAATCTGATTCAGAACAAAGGTTTCTGAGGCGAGCGGGAATTTCAGCAAGAAGAAGCTGACTTTCATTTCACCTCCCGAATGCGATCCAGCACCGATTTCACCATCAACGCGCCTTTCTCTCGTTCGGCCGCCACGGCGATGGCCAGGCGTTGATTGAGCGCAGGCAGTTGCCCCAGGGTGTCCGCCGCCATCGCCGCCAGCGAGCCATCCAGCAAGTGGCGAATATCCACCGCCATCTCCGGCATACCGAGCTGTTGCATAATCCCGGCTGATTTGTGTTCGTAGTTAATGGCGATAGCCGGCGTACCGAAGTTCATTGAGATAATGGCGGAGTGCAGGCGTGTACCCACCGTCAGGTCACAGGCGGCGAGGATTTTACCCATTTCAAGGTCGTTAAGTTCATCCATGACCACGTGGTAGCGGGACGGGTCGCTAATATGCTGACGCAGATTGAGCGCCACCATCCGGTCATCTTTGTTGTAACTGTCGATACCGGTACAGGTCGAGAGCGCGATCACCTGCCAGCCTGCATCAAGGATCCGGTTCACCACGTCGGCAAAGGCCTTTTCATAGGCTTGCTGGGTCGTACCCAGTCGCTTATCAAACGGCGCGAGTTCACGTAGCGTAATTGCGACCGTTTTTTGTTTTGCGGCCACATCCAGCCAGTGACGGACGGCGTAGCTGGGGATAAACGCCGCATCATCTTCCACCAGCCAGGCGGTATCAACGCCCTGTTCTACTTTCTCGGTCGTGATTTCACTCTGCTTCATTAAATTCAGACTGACGCTCTCACGCAGGATCAACGCGTCGCAATGACCAAAGACATAATTTGCCAGTTGATTAAACTGCGGATCCTGGAACGGCCCGACGCTGTGGCCAATCATATACAGCGGCTTTTTAGCCATAAACGTACACAGGGCATGTTCGAACTGCGGAACGCCGTAAAGATCGACAAAAAAGGATCCACCCACCTGGATAATCGCGTCATAACCTGCAAGCAGGCGGACGAAATCGGTAAAACCCTGGGCAATAGCGATGTTGCGCAACTTGCCGCTATCGGTCACCCGAGAAAGCAGTACCTGGTGCTGGTAGCGACGGCGCAGGACCTTTTTCACCCGTCCCATTAACCCGGCGGCAGTATTGTGTGCTTTCATCTGGCTGTAGAGTGGATCACCCATGACCGGGCGGTTCAATAGCCAGGAAGAACTCACCGGGTAGCGGCTCATTACGTCCACTTCCGCTTGTGGTTCGATGCGTGCAATCGCATCCAGCAACCCGCGCAAAATGGCGCTGTCGCCACGGTTGCCGCAGGTGTGATTGCCAAGAATTAATAATTTCATAATGACCTCTTAAAAAATTCCCCTCCCCCCAACCCTCTCCGTTCGCGAAGAGAACCGGGGTGAGGAAAAAATGAATATCAACCGGCACGCAATAGCGTTTTCATCTTTTCGTTGCGGCAAAACTGGCGCTTCATCTCCACCACCAGCGCATTGCGTGACAGCACAATCATCGCCGCGAACGCCAGCGCGCCCGCCATCACCTGAACGGCAAGCAATGCCGACACCGGCAGACGCCCGGCGAGTGACAGCCCCAGCCCATAACTCACCACCAGCGTTGGCAGCGACAGGTAGAACGGCAGCCACAGACTCAGGATGTACTGGCGATAGCTGGATCCCAGAACAGGTTTGATCATCACGAAATAGCTCAGGACGGTGTTGATAATCTGCACCAGCAGAAAGCCCAGCGTGACGCCAATGGCGCCTGCCAGGTGGCCGCCAATAATGATGGCGGGAATAAACAAAAAGGTTTTGAAGACATTGAATTTAAAGCTGATATCCACGCGGGCTTTGGCCATTAACAACGACCCAATCGGATTGCCGACCGCACGCAGCAGCCCCACAATGCATAACAATTGCAGGACAGGAATGATGCTGCTCCACTTCTCGCCAAACACCAGCGGCACGAAATTATTCGACACCACCAGCAGCCCCAGCAGGATCGGAAAGTTAATGATCCCCACCACCGACAACAGTTTGTAAAAATTAAGCCGCAGCTTTTCCGTGTCATCCTGAATTTTGGCGAAAGCCGGGAACAGGACACGGGTAATGATGGGGTTGAGTTTCATTGGTGGAACGACGGCCACGTTATAGGCCAGGTTGTAACCGCCCGCGACACTGGCCCCAAGGATGCGCGCCAGTACCAGCGTAGAGAGGTTGGTGTTCAGGTAGTTAATGACGCTGTCCGCCGTAAGCCACGCGCCAAACTTGAGGTTGGAACTGACCGAACGCAGCGAAAAATGCAGACCCGGACGGTAAATCTTGCGGCCAAACCAGCCGAACAGCAGCGTACGCACGGCGCTGTTAACCAGATAACCGAGGATGGCGGTCATTGCCAGTGGCCAGAAAAAGGCACTGGCCACCGTAAAGGTAAAGCCTGCCAGCACCGAGACAGTTTCTATGCTGCCGATCTTGTTAAACTCCAGCTCCTTTTGCATCAGCGCCCGGAACTGCTGACCATGCGGAATCAGTACAAAGGCCAGCGACAGGGTTTTTATCAGCGGCGCCAGATCCGGGTTATGCAGCACCCCGGCAATCAGATCGCTGAGTAAAAAGATAGCCACACAGACCACCAGCCCCAGCCCGACATTCAGCCAGTACAGGGTGGTGAGTTCGAGATGACTTATCTCCTTACGCTGGATGATGGAGTTGGCAATACCAAAATCCGATAGCGTATCGGCGAGCGCGATAATCACCAGCGAGACAGTGAGCAGGCCAAACTGGTGGTTATCGATAATGCGCGCCAGTACGGTCATCTGTACCAGCCCAAGCCCGATAATGGTCAACGTTGCCATGGCCGACCATTTCGCCCCGCTGATGGTTTTTTCACGTAAGCTCATGATTTTTTTCCTTTGAACATGGCCCATAAGGCGTTATTGGCGCAGGCAGTTTGAACACGGACAGCGCGGAAAAACCGGAACGTACACGAAGTACGTGAGGATTTTGAGCACTGCCCTGGTTCAAAATGGCCAGCAAAATAGCCTTATGGGACAAGTTCCTAATACGCCGCTTTATTCACAAAGCCTTTAAAGATGGTCAGAAAAACGATTTTGATATCGAACCAAAGACTCCATTCACGGATGTACTCGAGGTCGAACTCAACGCGTTTTTCCATTTTTTCCAGCGTATCCGTCTCGCCGCGCCAGCCATTGATCTGCGCCCAGCCGGTAATACCCGGTTTCACTTTATGACGCAGCATGTAGCCTTCAATGAGCTGACGGTACTGCTCGTTATGCGCCACCGCATGAGGGCGTGGGCCGACGATAGACATCCCGCCCGTCAGCACATTAATAAATTGCGGCAGCTCATCCAGTGACGTCCGGCGCAGGAAGCTGCCAACTTTGGTTACGCGCGGATCGTTTTGCGTGGCCTGGGTAACGACCTTGTCGTTCTCCATGACTTTCATGGAACGGAATTTCCACACTTTGATGGCTTTACCGTCCATGCCGTAACGGGTCTGGCGGAAGATAACCGGGCCCGGGGAGGTCAATTTCACCGCCAGCGAGATCCCCAACAGAACCGGTGAGATCAGCATCAGGATGAGCGAGGCCAACACAATGTCTTCAAGGCGTTTGAGAATGCGGTTGACGCCCGAAAGCGGCGTGTCATACAGCGGCACCACCGGCACGCCATTCACCTCTTCAATCCGCGAATGCAGAATGTTGAAGGTGAAAACATCGGGTATCAGGATCACCGAGCAGGTGGTGTCTGCCAGTTGCCGCACCAGATGTTTGATGCACTGAGCGTCGTTCATTGACATGGCGATGTAGACGTTGTGGATTTTCCCGGCGCGAGCGTCGTCAAGCAGTTGGTCATAATTGCCCACCCAGTCACTGCTCACGCCACCCGGTTTCGCGTCGTGATAGACACCGATCACTTCAAAACCGAGCCAGGGTTCATTACGAAAACTCTCCAGCAGTTCCTGCCCGGCGGGAAGGTCGCCCGCCACCGCAACGCGACGGGTGTTAAAGCCATGATTACGCAGCCAACCGGCGGCAAAACGGATCACGCCACGGCAGATAATCAGCCCTGAACTGCTGAGCAAATACCAGGCAAAATAGAGGGCAAAGGTATTGTTAAGTTCGCTGCGAAAAGCCACCAGACCGGCGCTAAAGACAAAACTGAGGGTCCAGTTTTGCAGCAATAAAACCAGCTCGGTCATAAACCGCACACCACGCCATGAACGATAAAAATCGGTCATGCCGCCAATCATCTGGAACACCACCAGGGTAATGAGGGCCATCAGCAGGTGCTGATAAAAGAATGGCAACGTATTGAACCTACAGACAATGTACAGCCCACCGAACATGATGGTGATGTCTGAGAATCGCTGCACGATTGAGATTAACGATGCATTCGTTTTGGCCCGGTCGCGCTTTTTTAGATTTGTCATCGTTGTACCTATTCATTTGTTTCCCCCCACCCCAGCCCTCTCCTCTCGCAGAAAAGGGTTAGAGTGAGGGGAAAACAGGGATTACTGTTTCAACAACGCCAGAATGTCCTGTGTTCGCGCCTCCATCAGCGCGGTGTCGCTGCGCGATTCCACGTTCAGACGCACAACCGGCTCGGTATTAGACGAGCGCAAATTAAAGCGCCAGTCCGGGAAGGACATGCTGATGCCATCGGTACGGTCAACGCTAAGCGCAGAACCGGTGAAATGTGCTTCGACGCGGGCGATTGCCGGCGCGGCCTGGTCCAGCTTTAAGTTGATCTCGCCGCTGGCCGGGAAAGCCGCCATGCGGTCGCGAACCAGCGCTTCCAGCGTTTTGCCCTTGAGACACAGCAGCTCCGTCACCAAAAGCCATGGGATCATGCCGCTATCGCAATAGGCAAAATCACGGAAATAGTGATGCGCGCTCATCTCACCGCCGTAGATCGCATCCTCTTCACGCATCCGCTCTTTAATAAACGCATGCCCGGTTTTCGACATCACCGGCTTACCGCCTGCCGCCGTGACAACGTCCACCGTGTTCCAGGAAAGGCGCGGGTCGTGGATGATCTTCGCGCCGGGGTTTTTCTCCAGGAATGCCTGCGCCAGCAGACCGACGATGTAATAGCCCTCGATAAACTGGCCGTTACCGTCAAAGAAGAAGCAGCGGTCAAAATCGCCGTCAAACGCGATACCTAAATCCGCATGATGTTCAATAACCGCGTTGCGGGTATCGTCACGGCACTCCGGCAGCAGTGGATTCGGGATACCGTTCGGGAAGTTGCCATCGGGGGTGTTGTGCACCTTGATAAAGGTGACGGGAACATTGTTCGCCTTAAAGCGCTGTTCCAGGGCATCAATGACCGGCCCTGCCGCCCCGTTACCGGAATTGATCACCAGCTTTAACGGTTTGAAATTCGCCAGGTCGACATAGCTGAGCAGGTGATCAATATAGGCGTCACGCAGGTTGATTTGCCGATAGCTGCCGCGTTTTTGCGCATTTACCGGCGGGAAGTCATTCGCTTCTGCCAGGCGCTGAACATCACGCAGCCCCGTATCACCGCTGATTGGACGGGCACCTTTACGGACCAGCTTCATGCCGTTGTAGTCCATCGGGTTATGGCTGGCCGTCACTTCAATACCGCCATCTACGCCCAGATGGAAGGTGGCAAAATAGATCTCTTCGGTGCCCGAAAGCCCGATATCCAGAACATCCACACCCGCGTCTTGTAGCCCTTTGGCCAGCGCCAGCTTTAATGTTTCGCTCGTTAAACGGACATCACCGCCCAGCACGATGGTTTGCGGTTTTAAATACTCGCCATAGGCCCGGCCAATCCGCCAGGCAATGTCTTCATTCAGCTCTTCACCCAGCTTGCCGCGAATATCGTAGGCTTTAAAACAGGTTAATTTTTCCATCATTACCTCGTTTTCAGGCAACAGTTAGCCCTCTCCGGTGTGGAGAAATAATCAAAAAGAATTCAATCGTTATAGCTATCCGACGTCGCGTTGCGGCAAATCAGCGGCTACGCAAAAGGTGTCGGACAGCGTCAGATGCGCCCGTAGCGATCTTCAAACCGCACAATATCGTCCTCTTCAAGATATGAACCGGACCGTACTTCAATTAAATCGAGCGGTATTTTCCCTGGGTTCTCAAGACAGTGACGTGCACCGAGCGGAATGTAGACCGACTCGTTCTCACCCAGCAGTTTGATCTCGTCATTAATGGTGACTTTCGCCGTACCGGCCACCACGACCCAGTGTTCAGCCCGATGATGATGCATCTGGACCGAAAGCCCTTCGCCAGGTTTCACGGTGATGCGCTTCACCTGATAGCGATCGCCCGCATCAATGGAGTCATATTTCCCCCAGGGACGGTAGACTTCGCGGTGGATGTGGTGCTCATGGCGGCCATCCGCTTTGATCTGCTCGACCACTTTCTTCACATCCTGCACATGGTTACGGTCCGCAATCAGCACGGCATCCTTGGTCTGCACCACCACCAGATCTTTCACGCCGACGGTGGTGACCAGACCGGACTCCGCATAGACGAAGCTGTTCTCCGTATCATGACTGATGACGTCGCCGTGATGGACGTTTCCCTCGGGCGTATGGGCACTGATTTCCCACAACGAGGACCAGGAACCCACATCACTCCAGCCGGCATCCATCGGTACCACCACCGCATCGGCGGTTTTTTCCATTACCGCGTAGTCGATAGACTCTTCCGGGCAGGCCAGGAACGCGGCTTCATCAACACGGATAAAGTCCAGGTCCGGGTCCGTTACATTCATTGCGCGTTCGCAGGCCTCGTAAATATCGGGACGATATTTTTTCAGCTCTTCCAGATAGCGCCCGGCGCTGAACAGGAACATGCCGCTGTTCCAGTAATATTCACCGCTCGCCACGTAACCCTGCGCCGTATCAAGGTTCGGTTTTTCCACAAACTGCGCCACGTCGAAGGCCAGACCTTCACCTTTACCTGGGGTCACTTCGCCACGACGAATGTAGCCATAACCGGTTTCCGGCAGGTCCGGTACGATACCAAAGGTCACCAGTTTGCCGCTTTCGGCATAGGCCAGCGCCTGGCGCACCGACGTGCGGAACGCTTCTTCATCCTGAATCACATGATCCGCCGCCAGCACCAGCATCAGCGGGTCAGAAGTCGGGTTATGGCGTTTGATCGCCATTGCGGCCAGCGCGATCGCCGGTGCGGTGTTACGTCCCGCCGGTTCAAGGATGATGTTTTCCGTCAGCTTGTTGAGCTGGCGCAACTGCTCGGCAACGATAAAGCGGTGTTGTTCATTACAGATAACAACCGGACTTTCACACTCCACCCCGTCCAGACGGCAGACGGTGGTCTGCAGCATGGTCAAATCGCCTTTCAGGCAGAGGAATTGTTTTGGATACAGGACACGGGACAGTGGCCACAGGCGGCTGCCGGAGCCTCCGGCCATCACTACCGGATACAGTTGTGTTTGACTCATGATTTATCCCCATTCCCTTCGTAATTCAGACGTTCGTCTTGCGCATGGGCGGCCTGCCCTGCACTGACCGCCGGATCGCGTCGGGAGATATCAGTCATAAACTGGGTTAACACGCTCTCTTTCTCGAGCGTGCGTTCGGCATATTCACGTGCCACCGCGTTGGTTTTGGGCATCAAGAGTGCCTGTTCAATACCCGCCGTTAACGCCGATACGGATTCAGGCTCTACGCACACGGCAATGCCCGGCGATGCCAGACACAGTTGGCCCAATTCGGTGGACGCCTCGGCGGTGATAACGGCATTGCCGCCCACGGCGAGGATATTGGTCAGTTTCGATGGCAGCACGGCATCCGCCGCGCCACGTTTTTGAATCACCAGATGGCAATCGGCCATCTTGAGCAGCGCTGGCAACGCCTCGTAAGACTGCAACGGAAAGAATTTCACGTTATCCAGCCCCTGTTGCAGGGCCTGTTTTTCCAGTCTGACTTTGCCGCCACCCTGACCAACAATCACAAACAACCACGGTTGCTCGCGAAGGTTAGCCGCGGCCGCAATCACATTTTCCAGCCCCTGCTTTTCACCAATGTTGCCGGAGTAAAGAATGATTTTTTTATCTTCCGGCAATCCCAGCGCTTGTCTCAGTTGGGCAACGTCCTGCGCGTCAACGTCGCGAAAGCGGGCCACTTCTGACCAGTTCGGGAAGAAAATTATCCGTCCTGGCTCCACCCCTTTTTCCCGTGCTTTGTTCATCATTGAGCGGGAGATGGTGGACACATTGTCGACGTTGTGCAGACCGTTGCGCTCAAACGCGGCGGCCAGTTTCGCCACTTTGCCGGTTTTGCCTTTGCCGGCCATCCCTAAACCAAGCATGGCGTCAACTTCATAATCCTGTATGTGCAGCAGCGTGCGCGCACCGGTGAGTTTTGCCAGCAGGCGCATACCCGGTGTGCAAAACAGTGTCGGTACCACGCCGATGATGCGATCCGGCTTCCAGCGTCGCTGTGCCATCAGCGGGAAAAAGCTGCTCACGGCGAAGCTGGTCAGGTGAATAAGACGTTTCAATGTCGAAGGCTGTTTCGGCACATACAGAGGACAGCGCCAGACGGTCGCGGCACCGCTTTCCCGGCGATAACGCCAGGCGGAATACGCCTTACCCACCTGCCATTCCGGGTAGTAAGGCGGAGCGGTGATGACACGCACGTCATGCCCCTGCCGGGCCATCCATTCCACCATCTCGCCGGTGTATTTACCGATACCGGTTAACTCCGGCGCATAGTTGATGCCGTAAACAAGAATTTTCATAAGCCCGGTACTCCCCGCGCTTCCTTGAAGTAGGCGCGGCTATTGTCATGTACCAGCGGGTCAGCAATCAGCACATCAGGCGTCAGCCAGCGATAGTCATCGTGCTGTTCTGTCGGCAGGGCCAGCGTGGAGGCATCGACCCGTAAGCGAAAGCCGAGCACGATGTAGTGGGTAGAAAAATCGCTGCCGGAGAAGTTGTCGTCATAGAAGTGCTGCCAGACGCCATAAAACTCTCCTGCCGACATCGGCAGGAGTACGCCCAGTTCAGCCAGCGTCAAACGTTCAAACGCGCTCGCCAGAGGTTCATCTTTTTGCACCCGTCCACCCGGCACAAACCAGTAACCCTGCGCCGGACGATTCGTACGCTTGCCGAGCAAAAACTCGCCGCTTTCGTTCTCCACGATAAGATCGATGGAGATAAGCGGAGTCGAACGCACGACCGTGGCAAAATCTTCCGGACGTAAAAACATGCTTACCCCCTGAACCGTTGCTGATTTTCGAGGAACCACTGGTAGGTGCTTGCCAGCCCCTGCTCCAGCGAGATCTCGTGATACCAGCCAAGCGCGTGCAGGCGCGACACATCCAGCAGTTTGCGTGGCGTACCATCCGGCTTGGTGGCATCAAAGACCACCCGGCCTTTATAGCCCACGACCTGGGCGAGCGTTTGCGCCAGCTCACGGATCGTGCAGTCCACACCGGTGCCGACATTAATGTGCGACAGCATCGGTTCGGTATTCTCCTGCCACACTTCCCGGTCCAGCTCCATCACATGAATGCTGGCCGCCGCCATGTCGTCTACATGGAGGAACTCACGCATCGGCGTGCCGCTGCCCCATACCACCACGTCAGGCGCGTTGCTGAGCGCGGCTTCATGGAAGCGACGGAGCAACGCCGGGATCACGTGGGAGTTGCTTGGGTGGAAGTTGTCATTCGGCCCGTACAGGTTGGTCGGCATTACCGAGCGATAGTCGCGGTTGTACTGGCGGTTGTAGGACTCGCACAGTTTGATACCGGCAATTTTGGCAATCGCATACGGTTCGTTCGTCGCCTCCAGCGTCCCCTGCAGCAGTTCACTTTCAGCCATCGGCTGGTGCGCAAGCTTCGGGTAAATACAGGATGAACCGAGGAACAACAATTTGTTCACGTCATGCGAATGCGCCGCGTGAATGATGTTGCACTCCATCATCATGTTCTCGTAGATAAAATCTGCCGGGTAGGTGTTATTGGCGACAATACCACCCACTTTCGCCGCTGCCAGATAGACCTGGTCGATACGTTCGCTGGCAAAGAACGCCTGCACCTGTGCGGAATCCAGCAGGTTCAGTTCGTCACGGCTACGCAGCACCAGCTCCACGTCTTCGCGCTGCGACAGCAGTCTTACAATGGCCGATCCGACCATGCCGCGGTGACCCGCGACAAAGATACGTTGTTTCGTCATTCTCAGGACTCCAGCGCGATGGCAACCTCGTAACCGTGAGCTTTTAACAGCGAATGTTTTTTCGCCGCTTCAAGATCTTTGGCAACCATCTCAGAGACCATCTCCTGCAGCGTGGTTTCCGGTTTCCAGCCCAGTTTTTCGTGTGCTTTGGTCGGGTCGCCGAGCAGGGTTTCCACTTCCGCCGGACGGAAGTAACGCGGGTCAACGGCAACAATCACATCACCCGGTTTCACGCCTGGCGCGTCATGGCCGGTGACGGAGACCACAATCCCCTTCTCTTCCACGCCTTTGCCTTCGAAGCGCAGTTTGATACCCAGTTGCGCCGCCGCCATTTCCACAAACTGACGCACGGAATACTGCACGCCGGTGGCGATAACGAAGTCTTCCGGATGGTCCTGTTGCAGCATCATCCACTGCATTTTCACGTAATCTTTCGCATGACCCCAGTCACGCAGGGAGTCCATGTTGCCAAGGTACAGGCAAGATTCGAGGCCCTGGGCGATGTTGGCAATGGCACGGGTAATTTTGCGGGTGACGAAGGTCTCACCACGGCGCGGAGACTCGTGGTTAAACAGAATGCCGTTGCATGCGTACATGCCATAGGATTCACGGTAGTTAACGGTGATCCAGTAGGCGTACAGTTTTGCTACCGCATACGGAGAGCGTGGGTAGAACGGCGTGGTCTCTTTCTGCGGGATCTCCTGGACCAGACCATACAGCTCAGAGGTAGAGGCCTGGTAGAAGCGCGTTTTCTTTTCAAGGCCCAGGAAGCGAATGGCTTCCAGCAGACGCAATGTCCCCATCGCATCCACATCTGCGGTATATTCCGGCGATTCAAAGGAGACCGCTACGTGGCTCATCGCCCCAAGGTTATAAACCTCATCCGGCTGCACTTCCTGCAGAATACGGGTCAGGTTAGAGGTATCCGTCAGATCACCGTAGTGAAGGTGGAATTTCGGGTTACTGGTGTGCGGATCCTGATAAATATGATCCACACGCTCAGTGTTGAATGAAGAGGCACGACGCTTAATGCCATGAACTTCATAACCCTTTTCCAGAAGCAGTTCTGCCAGATAAGAGCCATCTTGCCCGGTAACGCCGGTGATGAGAGCGACTTTAGACATATTTTATTCCTCTATTACTTATCAGAAGTTATTCAGTTTTTACGCGTTCGCGCGTTACCACTGCGGGGTTGCCACGGCAAATTGCATTTGCCGGAAGCGTCTTAAAAACACTGCTGCGCGCACCGACAACCGTTCCGTCACCAATACGCACGCCGGGAGCAACAAAGACATCCGTTGCCAGCCAGCATTTATCGCCAATCACGATGGGCGACGCGGTAATATCAAAATGCGCGCTCATAAAATCGTGACTGCCGGTACACAAATAACATTTCTGCGAAATCACAGAATTAGCGCCAATGGAGATATCGCCCAGGGTATATAACACAGCGTCATCGCCAACCCAGCTATAATCACCCAGCGTTAATTTCCATGGATACGTTATTTTCACCGACGGACGAATCACTACGTTTTTTCCGATTTTTGCACCGAATAAACGCAACAGAAAGGCACGCCAGCGATACATAATTTGTGGCGACCAGGCAAATAATGTTGACTGCACCGCCCACCACAATTGAACCTTAATAGCATTCCCGCCCCGGAAGCCTTTCGGCACGGAGAATCCTTGTAAGTCTTGCATCGTGTTTCCTTATACGTGTACCCGTTATTCTTCAAACCGCCGGTGCGTTAACTGCATGCGTTCATCCGAATCACTTACACACGTAAGCTCATCGGAATTCTCTGACTTTCCGTCTTCCCGCGATTCAAATTATTCAGGGCATTCACATTATGCTTTGTTATATAAGGCTTTCGCTTTGCCAGTCGTACGCAGACGTAACAGGTACGACAATTCCGCCCAGAAACCCGGCACGTGTAATATTTTTCGTTGGACGTTGCGAGCATCCCGACATAATTCAAGGTTATTCGACGTAGAAACGCCACCCATTGAAAATTCGGATACCAGACCGTGCAGGCGTTTAAAGCGAAAGCCTGCCTTAAACATTCTGGCTGCCAGCGCGTAATCGGAAGAGACTTTATATTGTAAATCGTAGGGGTAGGTTTTCAGGCCACTCATCGGGAAGAATATGGCCTGATGGCTGGCGGGTAGACTATGGTAAATATACCAACCGCGTTTCGCGCTACGGCGTATTTTTGTGCCATCGCCGAAATCTAATAATGCATCACCAATGTACATGGCATTGTCACGTTTTTCTGCCAACTGGCGGATAACATCGACGCTTTCCGGATGCAGAATATCACCTGAATTGAGGAACAGCGCGAAGCGACCATTGGCCATGCTGATGCCTTTATTCATCGCATCATAGATGCCATTATCTTTCTCGCTGACGTAACATAAGTGGTACTGGCCGTTAAGGTTTTTCAGAAACTCTGCGGTACCGTCTGCAGAGCCGCCATCCACAACAATCCACTCAAATGCGATATCCTGCGCCTGTGCCAGATGGGCCAGCGATTCCCAGGTTTTCATCACGCCTTCATAATTACGAAACGCAACGGTAATAACGCTTAGTAACATGTGACCCACCTCGTCATATGCTCGAAATATTTAACGCCTTGCGAAAAATAAACGGGCAAACAATTAAAAATGCGTATTCAGGACTGAAAATCGACCCCGTAAAAAACCACGATATCGGAGCGAACAGATAAAGCTGAACACGAAAATTCTGATTATTACCAAACGCATTGACAGTCATTCTTGCTACTTTGAACAAATACCAACCGGTCAGTAATACGGCAAACCATGAAAAATAGATAATTAACAGATACAAGCCATTGTCTATGGTTTTACCGACATCTGCACCGTTAAAGATTCCGAATGATGCGACATATTCGTAAAGTGAGCCGAATCTTACCACACCATCAATGTTGGCCAAGGAATATCCCACCATCGCCAGCGGTCCGATAATGCGATAATAAGAGGAGGAGCCTTCTGTTCCTAAATCACCGAGACGTTCCGCAATATAAGGAAAGGCGAACACCACCCCGACAACAAATACCGCCAGTGAAATAATGGCTAACGGTAATTTCTTGCGTATCGCTTCCTTGTTTAAATACTGAAATGCCCATTCCAGTAGATAAAAAAGGATAAATGTCATTACCCCTGAAAACGATCCCGAAAGAACTATCCCTGTCAGAATCATAGCATCTGTCTTCGGCGTTTTGATACCAAACTGTTTGATGCTGAGCCAAATTGAGATTAATGCCAGAGCAAAGAATGCCGGTTCGAAATAGAGCGCCGTGGTTCGCTTACCGCCAAATTTGATAAAATTCAGTACGTAGCTGTTACTGTAAATCAGATATTTCGAAATTATCTCCATCAGGCTGCTGCCGCCGGAGAGAATAATTTGCGCCATTTCCGCCGCTGCCAGCATCACGACCAACGCAACCACCACGTAGAAGAAGCGGAGTATTTTGCGGTAGTTATGCGGCGAAACAGTTTTGAACCGGATGCTCCACACCATGCCGATGATGATCACGATATAAACAAACAGCATCGTTGAGGTGACATACTTACTGGCGTTAAGCGACTGACCAAAAATGTAGTTAAACAGCGTTAATCCCGCACCGGTGCCCAGGGCAATCATCAACTTTTTCAGGTTGAGTTTATCCACATAGAGCAGCAGTAACAGCGGTAAGAACGTCACAATGGTTATCGGAAAGCTTTCGCCAAGCTGGAATATCTTCACGTTAACCAGCAGGTAAATCAGCGGCAGCAGAAGATAACTACAGACCCTGATAGAATGAGACATATTCCTCCAGCATCTGTTGCCCACTGTATGCACGGCGACTACGCGCCCGAAACGCGTCCAGCGATGTGCCGAATACGGCCTGCGCGATGTCGGCTTTGTGACGCTGCACCAGCGGCACGACCTCCGCGTCGCTAAAGGTCTTGCCGCCTGACTTCTCCAGAACCTCACGCGCTGCATCGCTGTGCGTGGCAATCACCGGCACACCAATGGAGAGCGCTTCACACAAAATGAGCGGGTAGTTATCCACGCGCGAGGTAAAGAGCAGCGCATCCATCTGGTTGAGTTCGCTCATTAACTGACGTTTATCCGTCAGAAAGCCGTGGTTCACCACGTTCGGTCCCTCAAAGGGAGAAAACTTGCCAAAGGTATGTAGCTCAACCTGTTCACCCAGCGCCATCACGTCACGGACAAGTTGTTGATTGGTCTTGCCGTCATAGCGAAGGTCATGCGCCACCACGGCGATTTTCGGGCGCCCCTGGGTGGCGATAACCGGAGACAACTCCGCCAGAATGGCTTCGGTCGCCACATCAATACCATTATTGATAATGCGGCAACGCCCCGCACCGTACAGACTGTTGAATGCCTCCGCCACGTGCTGGCTGGGGGATATAAACTGGCAGCCGAGTGCCATCATCTCGTTAAATAAACGACGCTTCTCACCCACCAGTTGATGCGCGCGATCCACTTTTACCGGTGGATAGTTCGCCAGCGTCGGGCATTTTTTGCATCCCTGTTTCCAGCCTTCACAGCCATCGGTGAAGGCACAGCGCCCGGTGACACTCCAGTGATCGTGCAGCGTCCAGACAAAGGTCACGTCAGGCTTATGCGCTTTCAGTTTCTGGCAGAATGCCACCACCTCGTTCAGGTTCAGCCAGTAGCTGTGCATCACGTGAAAGTGCAGCACCACCGGGCCTTTGGTGCGGCTGACGCTGCGATAGAGATTATTGAGATTGCCAAATACATCGCGGTTAAACAGGCGAAACAGCGCCAGGTTTGCTATCGATGTCAGACGTGGAGTCTGTTTAAACACGTTGGGATACTGGTCATGGCTGACACTTTTCTTGCCGCCTTTACCGTAACCATAGACGAACCGTGATTGCATGCCTTGCTGCAATGCCCGCTGATGTAAATCCAGCGCGACACCCGCCGCGCCGCCTTCGGCGAGGCGAACGTTAAATTGTAATATGTTCATTTTATTGTCTTCACCCGCGCTTTTTCACCCACCACCAGCGCATTATCCGGCACGCTGTCAAGCACGACGCTGCCTGCGCCAACCACGACGTTATTGCCAATGGTGATATCACCCAGCAGGACGACATTGGCCCCGAGTTCAACGTTGTTGCCGATGACCGGACAGGCCAGATTGTCTGCGCCACGATTGCCGATGGTCACGCCATGGCGGATGGTGAAATCATCACCCGCGACCACGTGCTTATTGATCACGACGGCATAACCATGATGAATAGTGAAACGACGGCCAATCGTCGCAGCCGCCTGGATCTCATAGCCAAACAGGCATTCCGTCATAAAGCGGTAAACCAACAGCACGGGGGCAGCCCACAGGTTGTTGAGCACATTTTTCTTACGCCACACTGAGCAAAAATGGGCGACGCGATAGGCCGCGACCATGCAGCACGGGCGCAAACTCCATTGATTAGCGCGAAAATCTTCCAGTCGCATTATTTCCCTCGCAGACCATCAGCCAGACGCTTGCCATTACGCACGGAGAAAAGGGTCAGCAGCGTGCGCCAGTTCATACGCTTGTTGCGGATCTGGTACAGCGTGAAGAGCTGATATTTCTTGCTGGCGCGGTCAAACTTGGCTTTGTGTTTCCGGTAGAAATGGAAGTAGCCGGAGAATTTTTTCGGCGACGAGGTAATCTGCATTTCACCGTGATTGATGTGCAGAATTTGCGTCGCTTTTTCGATTTTCCACGGTTCGCCGTACTGCTCCACCATGCGTAAAAAGATGTCGTAGTCCTGTGCCGCTTTGAGTTTTGTATCGAACAGACACTCTTTGAAGCGCCATGACCAGCTAAACACCTGGTTGCCCACAATGTTGCGCTTGTAGAACAGCTTGCGGGAAAACGGCGATTTTGGGTAAAGCGGTAAACTGGCCGGTTGTGAATAAACTTCGCCCTGGCAGACATAGTCATTGGCATAAAGAAAAGCCCGCGTTGCCAGATGGTGTTTATGTTCCAGAAAAACCGACAGGCGGTCCGGCGTCCATTCATCATCATCATCAATGCCAGTAATAAACTGGCCTGTCGCCTGCATGATCGCCTGGTTGCGTACCGCACAGGCGCCGGAATTAAAGGCGTTGCGGGTATAGGTCACGCGTGGATCATTCAGTTCGGCCACATAACTCTGGAGTTGCTCAAAGGCCGTCGAGCAGTCGTCAACAATGATCATTTCCCAGTGGGTGTAATCCTGACGCAGCACCGATTTGATGGCGCGGATCGCCAATTGTTGGCGGTTCCACGTTGGCATATAAATCGAGATTAACGGACGTTCTGTGGTCATTTTCTTCCCCGATTGATCAATATTCCCTTCACCCCGGCCCTCTCCCTTGAGGAAGAGAGTTAGGGTGAGGGGAAAATATTATTTGCTATCAGACTTGTATTCGTATTCGTAATAGCCGTAATCCTGATAGCCAGTAGCGCGGCGGAAAATGGAGTTCAGGATGACGCCTTTGACCTGAATACCGTTTTGCTCAAAGCGGCTCAGGCTGGTCTGGACCTCTTTCACCGTGTTCACCGCGTAACGCGCGACCATCAGCGTGGTGCCCGCGTGGCGACCCACAATCGCGGCATCTGTCACCGCAAGGATTGGCGGTGTATCAATCAGCACCAGGTCATAATGTTTACTCGCCCAGTCGAGCAACTGCGTGAAACGTTCGCTCATTAAGAGTTCGGACGGGTTTGGCGGGATCTGCCCACGCGGCACCAGGTCAAAGTTGGCGATGGAGGTCTTCTTGGCGCAGCTTTCAATATTGCCCTTGCCTACCAGAATGTCCGACAGACCGTTAACGTTGTCGGTACCAAGCAGTTCATGGGTATAGCCTTTACGCATATCACAGTCGATCATCAGCACACGTTTGTTGGTCTGGCTAATGACCGCCGCCAGGTTGGCGCAGACAAACGTTTTACCAATCGACGGGCTGACCCCGGTCATCATCAGGACGTTATTGGGCGCCTGCATCATGGCGAAATGGAGGCTGGTGCGCAGGCTGCGTACCGCTTCAATCGCCAGATCCGCCGGGTTACCCACCGCCAGCAACTGGCGCTGTTTGTAACGCTTGTTGCCCTTGACGGTTTTGACCGTATCGCGCGCTTTTTGCCACTCCGACAGTGGGATGCTGGCGTAAACACTGATCCCCTGCTCTTCAAGCGCCTGCGGGCTTTCGATACCACGATTAAAGAGTGAACGCAGCAGAACCACCACAACGGAGAGAATCAACCCAAGGATGATACTGCCGAGAATGATCAGCGCTTTTTTCGGTTTCAGTACGCCCGGCTGAGTAATGGCGGCATCGACAATGCGGACATCCCCTACAGTACTGGCCTCGGTAATACGCAGCTCTTGCTGTTTATTCAGCAACTGCATATAAACCTGCTGGCCGGATTCCACATCACGCGTCAGACGAACAATCTCCTGCTGCGTTTTTGGCATTGCCGTCACGCGGGTGTTGAGTTTGGCCTTTTCATCTTCCAGCGCTTTGCGTTTTTCCAGCAATGTGCGGTAAGCCGGGTGCGCTTTGGTGTACAGCTTGGAAATCTCTGCCTCTTTAAAGGTCAGTTCATTAAGCTGCGCATCGATGTTAACCATCGAGTCGAGCACCGATTTCGCTTCCAGCGGCAGGTCGACAGAGTCTTGCTGCTGACGATAGGTGTTGAGTTTGTTTTCGGCCACGTCCAGTTTGCCGCGAACTTCCGGCAGTTGTTTATTGAGGAACTCCAGGCTTTTCGCCGCCTCTTCGGATTTACGCTCAACGTTCTGTTGCAGGTAGTTGCGGGTAATACTGTTCAGAATATCGCGGATCTGATCGCGATCTTCTCCGATGTAGGTAAGGCTGAGCACCCCGGTATCTTTGCCGTTCTCGGTCACGCTCAGGTTGTTTTGCAGATTATTGATCATCCCGAGCGTCGAGAATTTGGTCACGGTGAATTCGCTGTCGTTCGCCGCCTGAATGGCGCTTACCAGCATGGTCACACCGTCCTTGCTTAACGGTTGCCCCACTTCACCACGGGCGCTGAAACCACCGTCGCTGGTCAGGGAGTACTGTTTCGGCCCCAGCACCGTGAGGGTAAAGACCTGATCATTCATGCCTTTGGGGAGCGTGAATGTCGTGACTTTGACCGTGTCATTTTGCCGGCCCATCAGTCTGTCCCAGCCCGCGCCAAAAACCGGAAAGGTGTTTTTGGTTACGGCGATATCCAGATTTAAATCATCGACGGTTTTACCCAGCACCAGCCTGGATTGAATCAACTGAATTTCCGCTTCTGACGCGGGCGGCTTGTTCGTCAGCGCCGAACCGATATCCTGCACCAGCGAATTGCCGGCATTCTGCTCAATCTGTACCAGCGCATCCGCACTGTAAATGGGCGTGGCAAACAGGCAGTAAACGATAGCAGCCGCGGCAAATAAGCCGGTGATCCCCAGCACCCACCAGCGTGCCTCGACGACTGTACCGATTAATCGCCCTACATCGATTTCATCATTTCCCACCGACGGCGCGGCGGAATGGTGTGTTTTCTCTGTCATTGTTATCCCTGCTGAGCGTTCAGTGCCTGCGCCCACTGGCGGGCAGACTGGTCAAGTAAGGTGTAAACAGCCTCAAAGGCGTCGCGGCTTTTGCGATACGGATCGGGAATTTCACGTTCATCGTCCCAGTGACCAAACAGCATCACTTTGCCGCGCATTTCCGGCGCGATTTCGCACAGTGCGGCGATATGCCGTTTTTCCATGACCAGAATCAGGTCAAAATCACGGCACATTTTTCCGGAAATCTGCCGGGCGCAATGCCCTTCAAGGGACAGATTGTTTTTCTCTGCCACGCGCGTTGCTTCCGCATCCGCGCTTTTACCTACCAGCGCCCCGAGACCGGCTGACTCCACCGTTAATGCGGGCTGATACTTTTTCAACAGCCGCTCCGCCGTGGGGGAACGGCAAATGTTCCCCACACACACCACCAGAATTTTGTTAAACATCGCCTATCACCAGGTGTGAATGTCGCGCGCCGTATCCGTCATGTAGCGAACGCCACTGATGGTTGGCAGCAACTGATTGATGAGACGGTTCCAGCGAGCAACCGGTGCGGTCGTCACATACACCACGTCATACGGCTGGAGGCGGAATTCAGTCGCCATCACCAGCGATGTCGCATCGGACATATCAAGCTGATAGATGTTGGCAATCTTGCCGCCGCGACCGTTCTCGCCTTTCAGCGGACGAATAACGAAGATGCCGCTGGCGTTGGAAGTTGTCAGATCGATGCCTTCGGCCTGACCCAGCGCTTCGGTCAACGTCATACCGCTGAAGTCCATTTTGAGGGTGCTCTGTTTTTTAACTTCACCCATTACGAAGACTTTCAGATCGTCATTACGCGGTACGAAAAGGATGTCGCCCGGGTAGAGCAGACGGTTTTGGCTCAAATCGCCGTTCTGCATCAGCGCCTGCAGGGAGATACGTTGTTCTTTGCCGTTATGTGTCAGCACCACATTGCGCCAGTCGGCGGCATCGGTCAGTCCGCCCGCGGCGTTAATCGCATCCAGAACCGTCAGCGGAACGTTGGTGATGGCCTGCTGGCCTGATTTGTTGACCTGCCCGGAGACATAGGCTTTCTGCGAACGGAAGGCGGCGATATTAACGTCCACCTGCGGGTCAGCGATGTACGTCGCTAAGCGGCCGGTAATATCACTGCGGATTTCGCCAAGGGTTTTCCCCACAACATGAACTTTGCCAATATAGGGATAGAACATGGTGCCATCGGGCTGTACCCAGTTACCTGTGTCGCTTGAACTGCGGTACTGGCCTGCCGGTGTGGTCAGTTCAGGGTGGTCCCAGACGGTAACGCTAAGCACATCCCCTGGGCCAACGCGATATTGATAGTTTGAGATTTCCTGATCCAGCGACATATTCGGCTGGGCGACATTCGGTCGCGGACGTAATTGTTCAACCAGACGTGGCGTCAATGGATAGACATTCACCATGCGGTCTAAATCAAAATCGGCGTCTTGTTGTTTAATCACATCTTTTCCCGATGTTGACATATTGCTACCGGGAAAAACTGTGCAGCCACTCATCAAGCTCATGGACACCAATAATGGTATCAATTTCGTTTTGGATTTCATCATTGATTAATTATCACTTTTGCAGAGTAATTATCCTGTGTATTTAAATAAGCGACTGGTCATAACGGAATCAGAATGCAGTTAATCGGAACTTAATATAACTGGTATCAGTCCTAAAAATCGCTTATTCAACCACATGCTATTGACAGAATAATCCAGACTTTTTGACATGCTGTCAGGCAGGCTACCGCCCTTGGCTTTCAGCTACCAATCCACTGATTAAACAGTAAGTTATTGAAAACACCCTTTTGTACCCCGAACCTGATAGAGAATATTCCTGGATGCCTTAAATACGGCAGTCATAAGGATTTACGCTGTTTAGCTGCATTAAAAATAACTTCACAGGTATATTTGAAACATGCTGGAGGAATTGTTGCAGCTAAGCGAATTACAGGCAAGGCAACATCCCGTCCTAAACATATTTTTAAGAATAATATTAAGAGCAAATATTTAGGTTTTTAGGATTTTATTGATATTGACAAAATCCTTACCTGCATTTACGCATGCGAAATATCCGAAAACGTCTTTTCACCTGCTGGCGTAAATAATCCCATTACTAATAAGGAAATAGATTTTTAATATATTCCCCCGGCGTGGTCAGAAATAAGATAAATCGCATACCAGCATTGCAATTTAGATTGGCTTTATCCATGATCAGATAACGACAATTGTTAGAATTGATAAGGTGTTACACATACGATGGAATGGATTGCCGATCCATCAATCTGGGCCGGTCTGATTACGCTGATTGTGATCGAACTCGTGCTCGGCATTGATAACCTGGTTTTTATCGCGATACTTGCGGAAAAACTCCCACCGGCGCAACGCGACCGTGCCCGTGTCACAGGGCTGCTACTGGCGATGGTCATGCGCCTGCTACTGCTTGCGTCTATCTCCTGGCTGGTTACGCTCACCAATCCTCTTTTTTCCTTCCGCGACCTCAGTTTCAGCGCGCGCGACCTCATTATGCTGTTCGGCGGTCTGTTTTTGCTCTTTAAGGCCACCGTGGAACTCAATGAACGTCTGGAAGGTAAAGACAGCGATAACCCCACGCAACGACGCGGGGCAAAGTTTTGGGCCGTGGTAGCGCAAATCGTCGTCCTGGATGCCGTTTTCTCTCTCGACTCGGTGATTACCGCAGTCGGGATGGTTGATCATCTGGCTGTCATGATGGCCGCCGTGATTGTCGCCATTTCGTTGATGCTGCTTGCCAGCAAAGCGCTGACGCGTTTTGTAAACAGCCACCCGACGATTGTCATTCTTTGTCTGAGCTTCCTGCTGATGATTGGCTTTAGCCTTGTCGCCGAAGGCTTTGGTTTCCATATCCCGAAAGGCTATCTGTATGCCGCGATAGGCTTCTCGGTCATGATTGAAGCGCTTAATCAGCTTGCTATCTTCAACCGTCGCCGTTTCCTCTCAGCCAACCAGACCTTACGCCAGCGCACCACAGAAGCCGTCCTGCGCCTGCTGAGCGGCAAAAAAGAGGATGCGGAGCTTGATGCTGAAACCTCTTCACTGTTGGTCGACCATGACAGTAGCCAGCTTTTTAACCCGCAAGAGCGGCGGATGATTGGTCGGGTGCTTAACCTCAATCAGCGTACCGTTAGCAGTATCATGACCTCCCGTCATGATATTGAACATATCGATTTAAACGCCCCGGAAGAAGAGATTCGCGATCTGCTGGAGAAAAACCAGCATACGCGCATGGTGGTGACCGGTGGCAATGAAGAGAGTGATTTGCTGGGCGTGGTGCATGTTATTGATTTACTGCAACAGTCCCTGCGCGGTGAGTCGCTGGATCTGCGCGTATTGATCCGCCAGCCGCTGGTATTCCCGGAAACCTTGCCACTGCTGCAGGCGCTGGAGCAGTTTCGTAGTGCCCGCACCCATTTTGCGTTTGTGGTCGATGAGTTCGGTTCGGTTGAAGGTGTGGTCACCCTGAGCGACGTGATGGAGACCATCGCCGGCAATCTGCCGAATGAAGTAGAGGAGATCGATGCCCGCCACGACATTCAGAAAAACAGTGACGGTAGCTGGACCGCGAATGGCCATATGCCGCTGGAAGATTTGGTGCAATATGTCCCGCTGCCGCTGGATGAAAAACGGGAATACCACACGATCGCCGGGCTACTGATGGAGTATCTGCAACGGATCCCCAAACCGGGGGAAGAAGTTCAGGTAGGCGACTATGTCGTAAAAACGCTGGAGGTGGAAAGCCACCGCGTGCAGAAGGTCCAGATCATCGCCCTGAATACGGGCGACGAACTGGATTATCAGGTCTGACTGACGCCGGGGCTCCCGGCGTTACAGTTTATTGAGCAGTTTTTTCAGGTCTTTACCGTTCTGACTGTCTTTGTTGCGATCCGCCCACTCATTCAGTCGGCGTTTCGCTTCATCCTGCAAATGCTTACGTAAAATCTGATCGACCTGCAGGCTGTAATTCAGTGACTGCCATTTACCATACACGTTCAGCGGAATGTCGGTAGATTTCAGGTAATCAATCAGTTTACTGTCGCCTTTCCAGCCGTCGAGTACACGAATGTTAAAGTGGGTGTCACACTGCTCCTTCACCAGGTCCATTTCACCCTGGCCGGACAGGCTCAGCAGCGGCGAACGCCCCTGCATATCCGCCAGCGTCATGACGCCCGAGTCCAGCGACAGCTCAGTGCTGAAGGTGTCGAGACGCGTCACGTTATCGTAATTTTCCTGTGCCTGTACATCGCTGCTGCGGGCAACGGCCTGCTGGACCAGTTGTTGGAAGTTAAGCCCTTCCATCTGGCTGTCTTTAATCTCGACATGGGCATCGCCCTGCCAGTGACGGCGGAAATCATCAGCATCAATCCGGCTACCCGAAAAATCTCCCGCCAGAGAGAGTTTACCCGTGAGGGCAATCGGGTAATTGAACGCTTTAAGGATATTGCCAATTTCGATGTTATCCAGCCGCGGCTGGAAGACGGCACGTGACTTATCACGGCGTACATCCAGCATACCGGGCAGAGAGATATCTCCATCGCCCATTTTGCCCTGCAGCGTAGAGATGCTGAGCAAACCGGCATTATTAGAGAACTGACCGGTGACGTTATCAAAGCGCATTCCGCGCCAGCGAATATTATTGGCGGTAAGCGATACCTGCGCGGTGAAATCACGCAGGCTGGTATATTCCTGCTGTACGCTATTGGCAATCACCGGCCGCGGCATACGCCCCTGCGCTTGCTGCCCCTGCTGTTCAGTCGAAGCATCCGTGGAAGCCGTCTCTTTCGGCGCAAGCAGATTATCGAGATTCAGCGTGTCGAACTGTAAATCCAGCAGCCATTGCGGTTTTGCGGAAAGAATGACGCTGCCCTTGCCGCTAAATGCGCTGTCGTTGGCGCTAAGACGGAGATCGCTAATGGAAATTTGCTGACGATCGCCCTGCCACTGCGCGGAGAGGCTCCCCTCGCCCGCAATCCCCTGTGCCGGGACATCGCCACCCTGCAGTTGCCATTTCAGATCGCTGATGGCCGCCGTGAGGTGGCTCGGGTAATCGCTGGCATCCACTTGCGCTTTCAGGGATAACGAGAGATCGCGCTGATCGCGATTCACGCGCCCCGAAAAGTCCAGCGTTGCCTGGTGCGTAGCATCCTGTTCCATCTGCAGATGAATATCGCGTACGGTAATCTGTTCGTCGTTTTCATGCTGGAAAACCAGCACGCTGTCGGCAACCTGTAGTCGGGCAATATCCCACGACCAGCCACGATCTTCGGCAGCCTGCGGCAGCGTGTTTTCTTTGGGGGCCACCGGTGCATCATGTTCTGGTGCCGCATAGGTCTGCGGCGTCAGTTGAATGACTGCCCCTTTGAGCATGACCTGCTTCACCTGAAGCTGATGAGAGAGCAGCGGCAGCAGCCCAACATCCAGGCGCATATTGTCCGCTTTAACTACAGGGGCTTCCGCTCCCGGGGCGGTCAGGGTAACGCGCCCGGAGAGAATGCTCAGTTGCGGCCAGACATGCCAGCGCAGCGGGCCGTCAAGTTGCAACTGGTAGCCGCTACGGGCTTCAACCTGACGCACCATATAGTCACGAAAATCGTTTGGGTTGACCATGACGACCAACGCCGAAAGGCCGGCTACCAGCACGACCAGTAATATCATTAGCGTGGTTAACACTCTTCTCATGGCAGCCTCAGTGGGTACAAATCACTCAGTCCTTGTCGATGCGGCTGGCAACCGCGCCCTGCTGGTCGCGATACTTCGCGTCCTGGCGGCGGTTATACGGACGGTCGGCCGGGCCGGAGAGCGGTTCAAAGCTCAGCGCACCAATCAGCATACCCGGGCGCAATGCCAGCGGCAGTTTGCCAGAATTATAGAACTCCAGCACGATACTGCCTGACCAGCCGGGATCGATGCGGTGTGCGGTGACGTGGACCATCAGCCCCAGACGCGCCAGTGAAGAACGGCCATCCAGCCAGCCCACCAGGTCGGCCGGCAATGTCACCGATTCAAAGGTCACGGCCAGCGCCAGTTCGCCAGGATGCAGGAAAAAGGCTTCCCCGTCGGGGAGAACGATTTCATCGCTCATTACACGATCGAGCGCCGCACTCACTTCATCTTTCGGCCCGCTCAAATCGATGAACGCAGCAGTGTGCCCACGGAAGGTACGAAATTTGTTGCCCAGGCGGACATCGACAGTCGCGCCATTAATGCGCTCAACGGGGGGACGCGGGGTAATCGACAGACGCCCCTGATCCAGCCAGGCTTCAATATCTCGGTCGCAAAGACGCATGGCACTTTCTCCTTTCGTGCATGACGCCCCTGACAATTCAGGGGCAAAGCAAAGTAAACTAAAGGGTACAGCCTATCATGTATTATTCAAAAAACTGGCTGATTTTGGCTTTCAGAATATCAATCGCGATGCGGTTTTTACCCCCGCGCGGCACGATGATATCGGCATACTGCTTGGAAGGCTCAATAAACTGCAGGAACATCGGGCGAACTGTCTTCTGATATTGTGCCATCACCGAGTCCATTGAACGGCCACGCTCGTTCACGTCACGCTTGATACGGCGCATCAGGCAGATATCCAGCGGGGTATCAACGAAGATAGAAAAGTTCATCTCCTCACGCAGGCGCGCGTCGGTCAGCAGCAGAATGCCTTCAAGAATGATGACTTTTTTCGGTTCGATGTGAATAGTTTCCGGTGTACGGGTATGTTCTACATAACTATAGACCGGTAATTCAATGGCCTGGCCGCTTTTGAGCATCTGCAAATGCTGGAACAGCAGACTATGATCCATGGAGCTTGGATGGTCATAGTTAGTTTTGACGCGCTCCTCCATCGACAGATGACCTTGATCTTTATAGTAACTGTCTTCCGGAATAACGCCGATATGCTCATCACCCACCTGCTCACGCAGTTCACGATAAAGCGTGCTGGCAATAAGACTTTTACCTGAAGCCGATGCGCCGGCGATGCCGATAATGACGCACTGATGTGACTTATCAGTCATAAATTTAGCGACCTGATTAACCTGGATGTAAAGGAAGGACGACGCCTGAGCGTCAAACGCGGCAATTATAGGGATTTCGCGTCCATGATACCAGTCGAATACGTCCTGTACGCCGTTCGGGAAAAAAGCGCGGTGCTTATTTTGCAAAATGCGACTTTTCGCAAATCAGAACGTTCAAATTAACAGCGCTTATCGGCTTTTTTCCCGAAACTAAGTAATTAATAACATTATGATGTCAAATTCTGAGCAGACGGCATAGGAATTGTAAATTGTTTGTACTAGCATAATCCGAACTCATATTTAACTCGTCCGGACGCCGTTCCTGACAACTTAGGGTTTGCGGATTAAGCGGTAATGATGAAACAAAATCAGCGAGTCTTGATGGCCACCCCTAACCTTATACTGCGCCTGCTCAGTTTGGGGTTATTGTCGTTCATCTTTTCGTTATTCTCGCTGCAACTGACCCGCTTCGGCACTCACCTCTCACCGCTGTGGTTTCCCACTGCCCTGATGATGGTGGCGTTTTATCGCCACGCCGGGAAAATGTGGCCGGGCATCGCCGTCGTCTGTTCGTTGGGCAGTGTGGCGGCCACCATTCAGCTATTTTCGGTAAGTTCAGTCAATCTCTGGTACACGGTCATCAACATTATTGAAGCGGTGACCGGGGCCATGCTTCTACGCAAATTTTTACCCTGGTACAATCCGCTACAGAATCTGGGCGACTGGATACGGCTGGCTATCGGTAGCGCGCTCATCCCTCCCCTGCTGGGCGGGATTTTAGTTTGTCTGCTGGTGCCCACAGACAACCTCGTGCGCACCTTCATGCTCTGGGTGCTCTCAGAGGCTATTGGCGCTCTGGCGCTGGTGCCGATTGGTGTTCTCTTTAAACCGCACTACCTGCTGCGCCACCGCAAGCCGCAGTTGCTCCTTGAAACTCTGGCAACCCTGGCCGTTACGCTCTGCCTGAGCTGGCTGGCAATGACCTGGCTGCCCTGGCCGTTTACCGCCGTGATCGTACTGCTGATGTGGAGCGCCATCCGCCTGCCGCGTATGGAAGCGTTTCTTATCTACCTGATTACCGTCATGATGGTGTCGCTGCTTATGGCGGCTCATCCGCAGGTGGGCATTCTCACACCCAAAGCCGGTGCGATGTTGAACGCGCCCTGGCTGCCGTTTTTAATGGTTCTTCTGCCCGCTAACATCATGACCATGGTGATGTATGCCTTCCGGGCCGAACGCAAACATATTAGCGAAAGCGAAGAGCGCTTCCGTAATGCGATGGAATACTCCGCCATAGGCATGGCGCTGGTCGGCGTCCAGGGACAGTGGCTACAGGCCAACAAAGCCCTGTGCAATTTTCTGGGCTACACCCAGGAAGAATTGCGGCTGATGACCTTTCAGCAACTCACCTGGCCGGAAGATCTGAATAAAGACCTTGAGCAGTTGGATCAGTTAGTTCGCGGCGAAATTAATACCTATTCGCTGGAAAAGCGCTACTACACCCGCAGCGGCGATTTGGTCTGGGCGCTACTGGCGGTGTCGGTGGTGCGTCACGCGGACGGCTCTCCGCGTTATTTCATCGCCCAGGTCGAAGACATAAACGATCTGAAACAAACTGAGTGGGTCAATAAACGGTTGATGGAACGTATCACCCTGGCGAACGAAGCCGGGGGGATAGGTATCTGGGAGTGGGAACTGGAGCCGGATATCATCAGTTGGGACAAGCGTATGTTCGAACTGTATGAAGTGCCGTCGCACATTAAACCGACCTGGCAGCTTTGGTATGAACGTATTTTGCCTGAGGACCGGGAAGAGACCGAACGCATTATCCGCGACTCTTTGATGTCGCGGATTGCCTTTAAACTGGAGTTTCGTATTGCCGTAAAAGACGGTATTCGCCATATCCGTACTCTCGCCAACCGGGTGCTTAACCGCAATGGCGAAGTGGAACGTCTGCTCGGCGTCAATATGGACATGACCGAGGTGAAGCAACTCAACGAAGCGCTGTTCCAGGAAAAAGAGCGTCTGCATATTACCCTGGACTCCATCGGTGAAGCCGTGCTCTGTACTGACGTCGATATGAACGTCACTTTTATGAACCCGGTCGCCGAAAAAATGAGCGGTTGGTCGCAGGAACAGGCAATGTCGCAGCCGTTACTGAACGTGCTGCGAATTACCTTTGGTGAAACCGGCCCGTCGATGGAAAACATCCATAGCGGCGATATGTCGCGCTCTGCTATCGAACAGGATGTGGTGCTTCACTGCCGAACCGGCGGCACTTACGATATCCATTACAGCGTGACGCCACTGAGCACCCTGGACGGGCAAAATATCGGCTTTGTACTGGTTATCCAGGACGTCACCGAGTCGCGTAAGATGTTACGCCAGCTCAGCTACAGCGCCTCTCACGACGCCCTGACCCATCTGGCGAACCGCGTTAATTTCGAAACGCACCTTAAGCGCCTGCTGAAAAGCGTGCAGGAGTTACATCAACGTCATGCGCTGGTATTTATCGATCTCGATCGCTTTAAAGCAGTGAACGATACCGCCGGGCATGCTGCTGGCGACGCCCTGCTGCGTGAGCTCTCCTCACTGATGCTGAGCATGCTGCGCTCCACCGATATTCTGGCCCGTCTGGGTGGCGATGAGTTTGGCCTGCTGTTGCCGGACTGCAACGTCGAAAGCGCGCGGTATATTTCCGGGCGCATTATTCAGTCGATTAACGACTACCACTTTATGTGGGAAGGCCGCATGCACCGTATCGGCGCCAGCGCCGGGATAACTATTATTGATGAAACCAACCATCAGGCCTCGGAAGTCATGTCGCAGGCCGACATTGCCTGCTATGCGTCGAAAAATAATGGCCGTGGACTGGTGACAGTCTATGAAGCGCTGCAGGGTCAGATGCTCCAGGAACGCAGCATGATGTCGCTGGAAGAACAATGGCGGATGATCAAAGACAATCACCTGATGATGATTGCCCGCAGCGTCGCCTCACCGCGCGTACCGGAAACCTGCAACTTCTGGTTACTCTCTCTGCGCCTGTGGACCAGCGAAGGCGAAGTCATGGAGGAGCGGGCCTTTCGCGCAGGGTTAAATGAGCCGGAACTGATCCGCGCCCTTGACCGCCGCGTATTCCATGAGTTTTTCCGTAACCACGCCACCGCCGTTGCGGCGAAAGGGCTGGGTGTCGCTTTACCGCTCTCGGCTGCCGGGCTGTCCAACAGCAAACTGGTAGATGAAATACTGGACCTGCTCGAACATGGACCGATGCCGGGTCGACTGTTGCACCTGATGATCAACGCCGACGCCCTTATGCGTCAGGGCAAAGAGATTATCGATAACCTGAAAAAGCTGCGCCATGCGGGCTGTCGTATCATCCTGAGCCACATTGGCCAGGACCTGGAAATTTTCAACCACCTTACGCCGCACACCGCCGATTACCTTTTGCTCGACCAGGAACTGGTGACAAATGTTCATGGCAACCTGATGGATGAAATGATGGTCACGATTGTTCAGGGCCATGCCCAGCGTCTGGGCCTTAAGAGCATTGCCGGGCCAACAAACCAGCCGCTGATGATGGATACGCTTTCCGGTATTGGCATTGATTTGATCTTCGGCGACACCATTTCGCAGCCTCAACCGCTGGATATGATGCTCAACACCAGCTACTTCGCCATTAACTAACGGTGAGATGTGGCTGCCAGCCCTCGGTATACCAGATGTGCAGCAACGCGTAAGAACGCCACGGCTGCCAGCGCTCGGCATAGCGGCGAATCTGCGCGGGCGTCATTCCGGCAAAACGCTGCTTAATCAGATAATCATCCGCCAGGAAAACATCTTTTGCCTGCCAGCCGCGCAGGGCGAAATAGTTCGCCGTCCAGCGGCCAATTCCCGGAAAGGTTTGTAGCGTTTTCATCCCGCGTTCTACGTCATCCGGCATCGTCAGGGGAAACGTCCCGTCCAGCACCGATTGCGCGAGAAAGATCAGCGATTCCGCGCGCTTTACCGGCATGCCTAATGCTTTGAGCGCCAGCGGATCCGCCTGCGCCAGTTGCGCGGGTTGCGGGAACAGAACGAACTGTTCATCCAGCCTGTCACCGTAGAGGGCCGCCACGCGGGAAGTCAGCTTTGCCGCCATCGCCACGCTCACCAGTTGGCCCAGAATCGCGCGGACGGCCTGTTCAAACGGGTCCACACAGCCAGGAAGCCGCAGGCCTGGCCGCGCGGCCCCCACATCCCCGAGCGCATCGGTAATGATCTGTGGCGTACAGTCGAGATCAAAGAGCTGACTCAGCCGCTGCAAACAGACATCTGCCACCGGCAACAAGCCATCGCTCAGCGTAACGTTAAGGGTTGAAGTGGCCTCATCCGGCCCGGCGCTCATCACGCCGCGATGCTCGCCAAGAGCGAACGAGCGGGTGTATGTAGTCTGAGTAATCACTTCGACGCCAGAAACCGTACGCAAGCGTAAAAATTCCAGTATCCATGCCCAGTCATAGGGCGGCTGCCAGCGCAGTGTGTACATACCATCTCCTGTCATTAGTGGCTAAGAGCATATACGCATTCATGATTTTGCGCTTTGCTTTGATATTCCAGTTGTCCTGTCGCGCGCATTCGGCTAAAGTCGCCCCCCTTCTTCACTGGCATGGGGATAAACACGTGTTTGTAGGTTTTGATTACGGCACCGCCAACTGCTCGGTCGCCGTTATGCAGGAAGACACTCCACAACTCTTAAAAATGGAAAACGACAGCACCCTGCTGCCGTCGATGCTCTGCGCGCCCACGCGCGAAGCGGTGAGTGAGTGGCTCTATCGTCACCACAATGTCCCGGCAACGGGGAGCGAAACGCAGGCGCTGCTGCGCCGTGCCGTGAGCTATAACCGCGAAGAAGATATCGACGTCCAGGCGTCAAGCGTTCAGTTCGGCCTGAACTCGCTGCGTCATTATGTGGAAGATCCGCAAGAGGTTTACTTCGTTAAATCACCGAAATCGTTCCTTGGCGCAAGCGGGCTAAAACCGCAGCAAATCGCGTTGTTTGAAGATTTGGTCTGCGCCATGATGCTGCACATTCGCCAGCAGGCAGAATCACAGCTTCCGCAGACGATTGACCAGGCGGTGATTGGCCGGCCAATTAACTTCCAGGGGTTGGGTGGTGATGACGCCAACGCGCAGGCTCAGGGCATCCTTGAACGTGCGGCAAAACGCGCCGGTTTTCGCGATGTGGTGTTCCAGTACGAACCGGTGGCTGCCGGGCTGGATTTTGAAGCCACCTTGCGCGAAGAAAAGCGCGTGCTGGTGGTGGATATCGGCGGCGGGACAACAGACTGTTCGTTATTACTGATGGGTCCAAAGTGGCACAATCGTCAGGATCGTGAGACCAGCCTGCTGGGGCACAGTGGCTGCCGTGTCGGCGGTAACGACCTGGACATCGCGCTGGCGTTTAAAAACCTGATGCCGCTGCTTGGCATGGGCGGCCAGACAGAAAAAGGCATCGCGTTGCCGATCCTGCCCTGGTGGAACGCTGTCGCAATTAACGACGTTCCGGCGCAAACCGATTTCTACAGCGCGGCAAACGGACGCCTGCTCAACGACCTGGTACGCGACGCCCGCGAGGCGGACAAAGTCGCCCTGCTGCAAAAGGTGTGGAAGCAGCGCTTAAGTTACCGCCTGGTGCGCAGTGCCGAAGAGAGCAAAATCGCCCTCTCCGAACAGGTGCAAACCCAGGCGCAACTGCCGTTTATCAGCAACGAACTGACCACCGCTATTGATCAGGACGGCCTGGAAGCCGCGCTGAATCAGCCATTGCAGCGTATTCTGGAGCAGGTACAACTGGCGCTGGACAACAGTGATACGACGCCGGAGGTGATTTATCTCACCGGGGGCAGCGCGCGCTCACCGATTATAAAACGCGCACTGTCACAGGCGCTGCCGGGGATCCCGATTGCCGGCGGCGATGATTTTGGCTCGGTAACTGCCGGTCTGGCCCGTTGGGCACAGGTGGTATTTCGCTAAGGGTTGTCACTGCGTAGTCCATATAAAAATTTTCGTTTTATGTGGGCTACGTTTATTAAGCCAATCTCGTATTACAGCAACATCGCTTCACCCGTAGTGTTCTTCCTTCTAATCGTTACAGGATCCTTCATTTCCTGTGGTACGTCCTGCTCCGTTTACTGCCAAGCATTCCTGTCGGCCTTGTGGGCGCTTTCGTTAATAGTTTTAAACGGAGGTTGGCTTTTCATGCGGGTTCATTACCTTCTTTTCGCAAAAGTGCTTGCCCTCTGCCGTTATTAATAATCATTTTTATCTTATATATAAAGAAAAAAACATATTCACAAAAGAACAAACTCCCTATACGCTAGCATCATATTTTTAGCAAATAAAAACATTCACCAAACAAATAATAAAAAGTTTTTTAATTTATTAAAATATGAAATGGAACTCACTCAGAGAACGCGAAAGGGAAAGCGAAATGTTACGTCATCTTATAAAAGGAATTACGCAAGGCATGGCAGGCATTGTGCTTTTTGTTATTTCCTGGAACGCCTTCGCTGCCTGTACGTTTGAAACAGGATCGGTTTACAGCACAATGCAAACTGTCACCATCCCCCTGCGGATAAACATCATTTCAGTACCACCCGATACACCTGTGGGCGCAATCATTTATCAGCAAAGTACCGATGTCGCCAGCCCAAAGATGATGACGGTGAACTGCAAAACGGCCGGAACCAATATCGTTTATTATGATTATATTTCTCCGGGCACACCTTCTGCGGGATTTAGCAATGTCTATCCAACAAATGTGGCGGGAATAGGCGTAAGGTATTCAGTAAATGCAAATAACTTCCCTTACAGCGTGCCCGCCACCAGCGTCGCGCAGGTGAACAACGCGTTTATATCTTCATTCCAGCCAGCAAAACTGGATGTCACCATCTCCTTTATTAAAACAGCAAGCGCCATTTCCGCGAATATCATTACGGCCAGCGATTTACCGCAGGGGATGTACTCCGTAGGACGTTCCAGTACCGACAAAGCTCCCTACTTCAAATTTTCCCTTAGCGGTACCTTGCAGGTAACCACCCCCACCTGCAACATCGCTCCCGCCAGCGCCAACATGACGGTAACACTGGGCGAGCATCACCGCTCTGTATTTACAGGTAAAGGCTCTGGAACACCGTGGAAAGATGCCAGTATTGTATTAATCAACTGCCCGCAATTTTATGGCAACAGCAGCACATCAGTGGGAACTTACACCGGGGGGACAACCTTTAGCAATCCTCAATCCCTCACGGCTAATTCTCTGGAAGTCAAATTAACGCCACTGAATGGTATTAACAGTGCCGATAGCAGCATTATGAATATCGATAGCGGTTCAGGTGCGGCTGAGGGTATTGGTATTCAACTTTCCACATCCGAAAGTAGCAGTGGAAAAATTAATTTCAATGAAAAAATGAAATCCACTTTGCCGATGGGAGTCACGGTGGGTTCATTGACGATTCCTTTGTACGCACGTTACATACAGACAGAATCATCTATTACTGCCGGGGTGGCGAAAGGCAGACTGGAATATATCATTACCTATCAATAAATGTAGTGTATCAACGCTATATTGCTTGTCGATACCGCCCATCTTTCAGCATGATGATTGTTTAATTTGAATTTCAATCACTATGCTGATTCGTTATTCTTTATTTTCATCCGGCACTGAATATTAACCGCACACCACCATAACTGGTGATATTTACCGAAAAAAAAGAAACCTGTCATTTCGTATAACCTTAGCGACTGAGCGTCTCAACTGAAATGTATACTTCAGACATCCAATTCAGCCCTATGGGCCACAGAGGGGAAAAGGGATAACCGCCACGCTCAGATAGTGATTATTCACAGCGCTTATCACATTTTCACTGTTTTCGGATTGAAGCCTGACACGGGCATTGCTACAACCAAAGGCAGATTTTTTGTCGATACAATATCTATCCGAGCCCCCATAGTAGCGCATAATCCCATAAGCTTTTCATTCCAGCTCATATCACTACCCGGTCATATATTCACATTAAAAATAATACCCTGCCTGTTAAGGTTGAACTTAATCGGCATAGCTATCATCGCTTAAGGAGAAGTAATGATAATACGATCGTGTTTTTTTATGATTGTAGTCAGTCTGTTTATTTATTCCTCAAATACGATAGCAGCGTGTTATTTTTATGGCGTCGGCACGATGCCCGGCACGCAGAAATTCACCGTCCCCGTCTCGCTGGCGCTCTCAGTCCCCCCCGGCATTCAAAATGGGCAAACTATTTATCAGCAAAATATTAACCTGCAAAACATCATTGAATTAATGATCAAGTGTGATACCACCGGGCAATTCTTATTTAATTATGATTATCTGGCAACCCCGAAACCCGCCTCAACCTTGAGCAGTAAAATTTACGAGACGGGAGTTCCAGGGATTGGGATTAAATTTTCGGCAACCGGCCAGGACTTTCCTTCAACACAGAACAATACGGATTGCAGCAACACGGACCTATGCAGATATCGTTATGGCTGGAATGCCATATCCTCATTTTCTTTAGTTAAAATCGCCGACAATATCGCCGCAGGCGTCATTACCGGAAACAATCTACCAACCGTCAGCTATAACTTTGGACAAGAGGGCAATATGGTCAATATCTATAAGCTCTCGATCACCGGAAATATCCATATCTCTATCCCTACCTGCGATATCTCACTTGCGAGTCAACATATGACGGTGCAAATGGGCAAACACTATAAAGGCAATTTTGCCGGGGCCGGCACGGGAACAGAATGGAAAGACGCCAGCATCGTTCTGGTCAACTGTACTCAGTTTTACGGTAATAGCAGTGCAGGCGACAGCGGCGCCACTTTTAATGGGACCAGCACCACCTACTCGATTGCGCCAAACAGAGCGGAGCTGACCCTTAAGGTTCTTAGCGGAATCGAAGATGCGGCAAATGGCATTATGAAAATTGACGAACATCCACAAAAAGCGACAGGGGTTGGCATTCAGCTTTCCACCACACGTAGTACAAGCGGCAAAGTGGATCTCAACAACCCCATCATCTATCCGCTACCACAGGATGGTTCTTCTACGATCGCTATCCCACTCTATGCTCGCTACGTTCAGACCAAAAATAAGGTACAAGGCGGTGTCGCTAACGGCAGACTCGAATACACCATCACTTATCAATAATCGGCGACCTGGCGACATGTACGCCAGGTGCACCATTTCCCCGTTTTTTTTCATCGGAAAAAC